>ERZ1643246.1951-NODE-1951-length-21035-cov-18.577026_pt1 | contig 21035 bp, 19 predicted proteins | sample MGYA00579265_ERZ1643246 | MGnify/ENA primary metagenome ERZ1643246 (study PRJEB29033, sample SAMEA4952261) | chicken gut metagenome | biome: Broiler Chicken; feature: Gastrointestinal Tract; material: Caecum | place: Ireland | collected 2018 | study: Broiler...
AATACCTGCTGACAGAAACCTGCAAAAGAAACATCCATATTTTTTCCCTCTTTGCCATATATTAAATTTTTGTATAGTATCCGTTGTGGTATACTTTGTTTTACATAAAAAAACTGGCATGTCTTCGCCAGATATTTTACGCAAAATTAACTTAAATATAACATTCAGAGTATCGCTGTGTCAATAACAGCTTATTTTCTTAGCAAAAATATAGCGCCATTCGCAAAGCCGCACTCCGTGCTTATCGCGGCTTCCGCCGCTTCTTTGCTCATATTCGGGCGCTTTGGCTCCGTCCGCAACACCTCAGCCGCGCCCATTCGCAAAGCCGCACTCCGTGCTTATCGCGGCTTCCGCCGCTTCTTTGCTCATATTCGGGCGCTCATCCCATGAAAAAAACTGTGCAAAAATTCATGCAAGCATGATTTTGCACAGTTTTCTCCATGGCTGAGCTGTTGCTATAAGTTCCACTTCTTGTCCTGGGCTACTCTCAGACGGGTCATGGCCCGGGCGAGGGAGGCCTGGGTGTGGTAGTATTCCTGCGTGCTCTGTTTCTGCCGCATCTGCTCTTCTGCACGCTCCTGCTGTTCCCGTGCGCGGCGGACGTCGATGTCCTCCGGTCGCTCGGCAGTGTCTACCAGAAGCGTGACACGGTTGTTCACGATCTCCGCGAACCCCGTTCCTACCGCAAGATCTTTCCACTCATCTTCTCCTGCAAGCTGGACTTTCGCAGTGCCTACCGTGATAGCTATGACCATATTTTCATGGTTCGGCAGGATTCCCTTCTCTCCATCGGGAGCCGGGATGATGAGTTTTTTGCAGCGGCCCTCATAAAAGACCTTATCACTTGCTATAATCTTCAGACCAAATGTATCCATTATGCATACGCTCCTGTTCTATTATGCATTCCTACGCTTCTGCACTTTCTGCTTTCGCTTTCTCGACCACATCATCGATCGTCCCCACATTGAAGAATGCGGATTCCGGATATTCATCCATCTCACCGTCGATGATCATCTTAAAGCCGCGGATCGTCTCTTTCAGTGGTACATATTTTCCGGGAATTCCTGTAAATGTCTCAGCCACAAAGAACGGCTGTGACAGGAATCTCTGGATTTTTCTCGCACGCATGACCGTCGCTTTATCCTCATCGGAAAGTTCTTCCATACCAAGGATTGCGATGATATCCTGCAGCTCTTTATATTTCTGAAGGATCGCGATAACCTTATTCGCTACTTCATAATGCTCTTCACCGACGATGTCCGCCTCAAGAATACGTGAACTGGACTCCAGCGGATCTACGGCAGGATAAATACCCTGCTCCACGATCTTTCTGGACAGAACAGTGGTCGCATCCAGATGGGCGAATGTGGTTGCCGGCGCCGGGTCAGTCAGGTCATCGGCCGGCACATATACAGCCTGCACGGATGTAACGGAACCGTTCTTTGTGGAAGCAATACGCTCCTGCAGTTCACCCATCTCTGTTGCCAGTGTAGGCTGATATCCTACGGCTGACGGCATACGGCCGAGCAGTGCGGACACCTCGGAACCTGCCTGTGTGAAACGGAAAATATTATCGATGAACAGAAGCACGTTTCTATGCTCTTCATCACGGAAATACTCTGCCATCGTAAGTCCTGTTTCCGCCACACGCATACGCGCTCCAGGGGGCTCGTTCATCTGTCCGAACACCAGAGCTGTCTTCTCAAGTACTCCTGATTCTTTCATTTCGGACCAGAGGTCATTACCCTCACGGGAACGCTCTCCGACTCCGGTAAAGATAGAATAGCCGCCGTGCTCTGTAGCGATGTTTCGTATCAGCTCCTGGATGAGCACTGTCTTACCTACTCCGGCTCCTCCGAAGAGTCCGATCTTACCACCTTTCGCATATGGTGCCAGAAGATCGATGACCTTGATACCTGTCTCCAGGATCTCAACGACCGGGCTCTGATCCTCAAATGACGGCGGATCTCTGTGGATCACCCATTTTTCAGAATCTTCAATGGCATCTCCGTCATCGATCGTCTCGCCGAGAACATTAAAGAGTCTCCCCAGCGTTTTCTCTCCGACCGGTACTTTAATGCCGTCTCCTGTGGCTGTAACTTCCATATCTTTGTGAAGTCCCTCGCTCGCCGCCAGCATCAGACAGCGCACCTCATTGTTTCCAAGGTGCTGGGCAACTTCCATGATGCATTTTTTACCGTTATTATCGACTTCAAGCGCATCTTTGATAAAGGGAAGTTCGCCGTCTTCAAATACTACGTCAACGACAGGTCCCATGACCTGTGTGATTCTTCCTTTATTCATAATCATTCTCACTTTCTTTTCAAAAGTATCCTTCTACTTCTGCTGCGCCCTTGCACCTGCGCAGACTTCAGTGATCTCCTGTGTGATCGCCGCTTGTCGTGCCCTGTTGTACGCGATAGACAGATCATGGATCAGATCCTGCGCACTGTCCGTTGCCGATTTCATCGCCATCATACGGGCATTGTGTTCGCTTGCATAGGCCTCTACAAGGCATCCGTATATCATACCGGTCACGTAGTTCGGCACAATACTGTCCATCACAGCCTCCGCGGACGGATACAGCTCGATTGATTCACGGTGTACATTAAGAGGCATCTTCATCTCATTGAACGAGCTTCTCTCAAGCGGCAGAAGTTTCATCACTTCCGCATCTGACTGGACAGAATTCTCCATTCGGGTATACACAATATAGATTTCGTCCAGTTCTCCCTTTTCAAACTGCTCCAACAGCACTCCGGAAATATCTCTCGCGCGGTGCATTGTCGGCTTCTGTACAGTATACTGGAAATTTGTATCTATCTCCACGCCGCGTTTTGCAAAGTAATGACGTCCCAGTTCTCCCACAATGAACAGTTTATGGATTCCCGGCTTTGCCAGGATCTCTTCTTCCAGCTTGACAATATTGTGGTTATATGCTCCTGCCAGTCCTTTGTCGGCAGTGACCACGATGGAGCCAATCTTACGTTCTTCCGGAGGAATTTCCTCTCTCTGCATGAAATAATTATGTTCAAGTTCCGGCAGATGCCTTAAGATCCTTGAAATCTCACCCTGCAGTGCATAAAAGTACGGCTCTGTATCCGCCAGCTTTTTCTTTGCCTGCGTCATCTTGGAAGAGGAGATCATATACATTGCATTTGTAATCTTCATCGTGTCTTTGACACTGTTGATACGGCTCTGTATCTCTCTGATATTTGGCATGTTATCACCTGCTCTTCTTGAATTCCTTTGCAGTCTCCACGATCTTTTCGATCAGCTCGTCAGACAGCACTTTCTTTTCTTCGATCTCCTGTCCGATCTCCGGATGTGCAGTATCAAAATATGTGAGCATATCCGACTGGAACTGCTTGATCTCCTTTTTATCGATTCCCAGGAGTACTTTATGTGTTGCTGCACAGAGAGTAATGACTTTCTCATGCAGGGACAGCGGATGATACAGCGGCTGTTTTAACAGCTCCATCAGACCGCTTCCGTATTCAAGCTGTTCTTTCGTTGCAGCATCCAGATCAGAGCTGAACTGCGTAAACACTTCCATCTCTCTGTACTGCGCCAGATCGATACGGATACTTCCGGATGCCTTCTTCATGGCTTTTGTCTGGGCCGCACCACCCACACGGGATACGGAAAGACCTACATTGACCGCCGGTCTCATACCTGATGCGAAAAGACCGCTCTCCAGGAATATCTGGCCGTCAGTAATAGAAATTACATTGGTCGGAATATAAGCGGATACATCTCCCGCCTGTGTTTCAATGATCGGCAGCGCCGTAATAGAACCGCCGCCTTTCTCATCGCTCAAACGGCTGGAGCGCTCCAGCAGTCTTGAGTGAAGATAGAATACATCTCCCGGATATGCCTCACGTCCCGGAGAACGTCCCAGAAGAAGAGACAGCGCACGGTATGCAACCGCATGTTTGGACAGATCGTCGTATACGATCAATACGTCTTTGCCCTGATACATAAAGTATTCTGCCATCGATGTCCCTGCATAAGGAGCAATATACTGCAGCGGCGCACAGTCGCTTGCCGTGGAGGATACCACGATCGTATAATCCATAGCTCCGTGTGTCTTCAGCGTATTTACTACCTTTGCCACCGTAGACGCTTTCTGTCCGATCGCAACATAGACACAGATCACATCTTTTCCTTTCTGGTTCAGAATCGTGTCCATCGCAATAGATGTCTTTCCTGTCTGACGGTCTCCTATGATCAGCTCACGCTGCCCACGGCCGATCGGAAACATCGCGTCGATAGACAGGATTCCGGTCTCCATCGGAACACTGACAGACTTTCTGTCAATAATTCCCGGAGCCTCCTGCTCGATCGGGCGGTAATCATCTGCTTTGATCTCGCCCCGTCCGTCAATTGCCTCGCCGAGTGCATTGACGACTCTTCCTATATATGCTTCACCGACAGGTACGCCGGCTTTCTTTCCTGTGCGGGATACTTTTGTGCCCTCACGGATCTCGGTATCACTTCCGAAAAGGATACATCCTATCTCATCTTTGCGGATATCCTGAACCATTCCTTTAAGCCCGGTCTCGAATGTGATGATCTCTCCGTACATGGCGTGGTCGATCCCATAGATCGTAGCAATCCCGTCACCTACTGAGACGACAGTTCCGACTTCACTGTCTTTGCTCATTGTATCAAAATTCTCTATCTCTTCTCGGAGAATAGAGATAATCTCATCTGAGTTGATTGAACTCACCTTGTTCACCTCCAGGTTATATTAAGAGTAAGACTTCTGATGCAGTTCTGTTATCAGTGTCCGCCCAGAGTCTGCGTAAGTCTGTCCAGACGTCCTTTCATGCTCCAGTCGTACTCGTCACTGCCCGCGCGGAGAATAAATCCTCCCAGCAGATTCGCATCATGACGCACTTCAATCTGCGCTTTCTGAGCACCGTACTTTCTGCACAGGAAACTCTCCATTCCCTTTTTCTGTTCTTCATCCGGCTCGACAGTACATGTCAGCACGGCCTTTAGGACTTTATCCTCCTCATCCCGGCATCTGTCATATGCGGCGAAAATCTCATCCATAAGGTCCATCCTGTGATACTTGCATGCCGTCTTCAGGAAGTTCCGCATATCTTCCGGAAATACTCTGTCGATGACTGCCATTTTCTTTTTCTGGGCGACCGTAGGATTCATGAACAGATCAGAGAGCTGCGGAACAGCCTCTAATATCTCGCGTGTCTTTCTTACACTCTCCTCGGGAATATTCAGTTCAAAAAGAACTTTTCCGTATGAGACCGCAGTAGAAGAACAGCGTATTTCATTATTTGTCTGCATTGCCATCGCCCTCACCTGCTTCTTTCAGGAACTGATCGTACAGGTCCCGGCTCTCCTTATCATCCGCATTGCCGCCAATGATCTTCGCCGCTGATGCAGCTGCAAGCCCTGCGATCTGTGACTTCAGTTCTTTCATCGTCTGCTCACGCTCGATGCGCACATTCTCTTTCGCGGATTCGATCATAGTGCCGGCCTTCTCCCCCGCCTCATTTATGATGCGGTCATATTCTGCCTTTGCACTCTTTCTCGCATTCTCTATAAGCTGTACAGATTCCTGTTTTGCTCCGCTTAAAGCTGTCTCATACTCCTGTTTCAGCCTGTCAGCATCCGCCTGTGCCGCCTCTGCATTCTTAAATCCATCATCTATCATCTGTTTCCGCTGCTCCATGATATTCATCACAGGGCCGATGAGGAAATGTCTCAGCAAAAGATAAAGAACAACAAGGTTGATTATGGTCCAGACAAGGTTCAAGTCTATTGAAATCACCTTTGCAACCCACCTTTCATGTTATCGTCTCTAAATTCTGCCATTGCCATTACTGAAGAAGGATGATGATCAGAAGTCCGATGATGAAACCATAAATAGCTGTTGCCTCTGCAAGCGCACATCCAAGAATCAGGTTCTTGCTGATCTTACCCTCTGCCTCAGGCTGTCTTGCAATTGCCTCTGTAGCCTTTCCTGTTGCAATACCGATACCTACACCTGCTCCAATACCTGTTAATACTGCAATACCTGCTCCGATAGCAATAATTGTTCCCATAATTTTAATCTCCTTTTTTCATATTGTTTAATGTGTTATGAATTACTTCTGCCGCCCCTGCTTTATCAGGGTTCAGCCTGTCCCGCCGTCTGCGGGCTACTCCATCTCCTCGGTCATAAACAGCGCTGTCAGGAATACGAATACATATGCCTGAAGCAGACCGTCGAAAATGTCAAAATAAAAACTTACCGGGATCGGTACGATCAGCGGTACAAAGAATTTCAAAAGCTCCAGTACCACAAATCCGGCCAGCATGTTTCCGAAGAGTCGCATACAGAGCGACAGCGGCCGGATGACGATCTCCAGTACTGTGATCGGCGCCACCACCGGAATGGGCTGGGCGAAATGTTTTACCCAATGTTTCACTCCGTTCTTGCGGATGCCCGAAAATTCGATCAGGCACATGCTCATAATAGCCAGAGCTGCCGTCACGTTCAGATCTTTTGTCGGCGGTTTAAAGCCGAACAGCGGCGCAAGCGTATTCGCTGCAGCCAGATAGAGAAGTACCGTGATCAGATAAGGGCTGTATCTTCGGCTTTCTTTTCCGATAACCCCTTCAAAAAAGTTCTGCGCCCAGCTTATGCCAGCTTCCAATGCGAGCTGAACTTTGCCGGGATTTTCCACCCTGAGGTTTCTCGTCAGGATAATAGACAGCAGAACAAGAACCGCCATGATGATCCATGTGACCACCACGGATTCGGAGACACCTCCCACGACCGGAAGAGTGAACATTGTCTCACAGTTCAATTCTTCCATCAGTGTTTCTGTCAGATTTCCCGTATTGCTCCCTCCTTTTTTCACCAGTATTTATTGACCGAACCCGAAAAGGTCATGATTTTAGGCATAAAAAAAAGAGCCGTTCCCCTTTGAACCCCCTAAAACCTTTTTCACTTCTCAATTCAGCCGGCTTTTCTTCCTATGTAAAAGAATATTCCGAAAAGCTGTCTAAATATTACGCCCCGCTTCAGAATTTGTCAACATTTTCACACATTAACTTTCTTCCGCCGGAAGTGCATGTTTTTTACTTCAAATTGTCCTTTTTCACAATATAAGAACCGTTTCGTTTTATTACTTTTTCATCCGATTTTTCAGAAAAACCGCGTCGCCCGCACATTCTCGTATAATTTTGTATAATTTTGTTGAAAAAACAATTGCTATTTGTATGTTTCTTACAATCCGGTTCCCCTTTTTCACCATTTTGCATGTAAAAGCTGTCAAACCGGTATAAACATTTATGCGATCGTGGTACAATATAAAAGAGGTGCATAAATGAATCGTAAAAAAACTTTGATTTCCGTTTTCTTTTCCAATAAATCTGATGTTTTCTTTTTTGCCTGTGGTATCCTTATGCTCTGCAGTGAGGTGTGGAAGCAGTTCACACTCACTTTCGTCATCGGGGGCGGGAGATACAACTGGTGGTATTTCCCTTTTCAGCTTTGCAGTATTCCCATGTATATCCTGCTCGCTTATCCATGGCTGCGCCGCAGTAATACGCGGCGAACACTTCTCACATTTCTCATGTGTTACTGTCTGCTCGGCGGAGTTGCCGTGTTTGCAGATACCTCAGGGCTGCATTACCCGCTAAGAGCGCTTACCATCCACTCTTATCTGTGGCATATTCTTCTTATTATATTAGGGGTCACGGCAGGAATCACTTACCTCCGGCTGCTCAGGGCTAACAAAAAAAAGGCGCTGTTTTCCCGCTCTCTCAAAACTGCGTTTCCACTGCGTCCTTTTCTTTACAGCTCACTCCTGTATCTCGCATGCTGCCTGATCGCCGAACTGCTGAACCTCTCTCTGGACAGATTCGGCACGATCAATATGTTCTATATCAATCCGGATTACCAGATGCAGCAGGTCGTATTCCGCGATCTGCTCCCCATTCTGGGTAATACAGGCGTTATTTTGTTCTATATCGCTTCAACGATCCTCGGCGCTTTTATCCTTTTTCTTGTCTGGAAACTGATCTTCCGATTTCTTCGCTGATCCGCTTCTTTTTGCTTTCAGCCGTGCTGCTCTCTTACGTACGACGGTTTTCACATCACCCCCGTTCTCCGCGATCTTCCTTGCAATCTTCAGGAAATCTCTGTCTTTGGCTTTTCTGCGCGGGATAAACCTGCCGGCAATTCCGCCTTTCCCGCGATTTTTCACAAAGAAGAAACCGATCACGGAAAACACAAACGCTCCGATAAAGTTGACGATCAGGTCCTCCATCGTATCGATCAGGCCGATATCCAGATAGCCGCCAACTCCCAGCTCCTGGCCGTTCACCACTGTCTCCGTAATATTTCTGATCGTATAGGGTACATTGCGCCCTGCCGGATCCAGCGTCACGGACTGGATCGTGTGGATAACCGTATCCTTCTGCATGTCATACCCGATCAGCAGATCCATACCAAACTCAAAGAATTCCCAGATGACACCAATCGTCATGGAAAAGCAGAATGCGACAATCGCCATAAACAAAGGGGACAGATTGAACACAACCTTCTCACTCCGGTTCAAAAGGTCTACCATAGAAAAACCGATAGCTGCTGCAAGGAAACCATTGATCGTGTGGAGTACTGTATCCCAGAAAGGGAATACAAGATAAAACTCACTGATCTCCCCCAGGATCTCGGCCGCAAAAATAAAAACAAGTATAAAAATCTCCAGTGTCGTCGGCAGCTCCACCTTAAATGTAACCTGCACAAGACTGGGCATGATCAGAAGGAGCATCGTCAGTGCACAGAGAAACACATTTTCATAATTCCGGTTCAAAAGCTGGAGAATCAGCATCACGATCACAAGAATACGAAGCGTGAAATACACGATAAATGAACTCTTGTGCTCACGGAGTTCCAGATACAACGCTTCGCTCAAATTGCGCATACGGCCGTCCGTGCGCTTTCTGTTTTTCTTATTTTCTTTGTTATTTGCTCTTATCTCTTCGGGTCTGTTATTCTTTCTAGTCATATAACCGTCCTTTTCATCTGTCAGAAAACGTATCGTGTATAGTATAACCACGCAGGCAAAAATGGTCAATTCTTAATATTTTATGTAATTTTACTTACGTTTTGTGTAACTCTCTTGCATATGTACCTATGACCTAGTAGTATAGTGGGGCCACATACATATCAATTTGGAGTTTATATATAAAAGAGGGGAATATGACTAAAAGAGACAAAAGACGATTATCAAGAAAAAGAAAACGCCGCCGAGCGCTCCTGCTGCGGATCACAGCTGTACTGCTGATCATCCCGATTCTGGCCGCAGCGGGAATATTTGCATATCTGTACACGCACCCGGTCAAGTTAAAGGATACCGTCATCAAACATGAACTGATGACACCGTTCGATCCGTGGGAAAATGTAAAAGATCTTTATTTTGCCGACAAAAAGGACGTTGACATCCAGTCGAAGGCAGATGTAGAAAAGCTTGGAGATTATCCGGTCACTTATACCTGCCGCGGACATGAGTATAAAGCCACTGTCAAAGTAGAAGACACTACACCTCCTGTTCTGAAAGTAAAACCCTATACAACAGACCTTGTGGAAGAGGTCACACCGGAAAAGTTTGTAAAAGAAGTCAGTGACTTTACAGAAACATCTGTGCATTTCAAAGACCCGAAAGCATGGGATAAAGAAGGGACCTATGACATACAGATCGCTGCCACGGACACTTCCGGCAACGAAACCGTGGAGACAACGACGCTGACGCGGGAAAAGGACATCACGCCGCCTGTAGTCCAGGGCGCAGATAATGTAGAAGTGCTTCAGGGAAGAACAATGGACTTCTCCGAAGGCGTCACAGTGACAGATGATATGGATCCGGATCCGTCGTTCTCTGTCAATTCTGATCAGGTAGATTTTGCCACACCGGGTACCTACGAAGTCACATATACGACAAAAGACCGTTCCGGTAATGAAGGAACCACTATCCGGCAAGTTACTGTCAAAAAGGACCGGGACTACGACCGGAAAGTCGTCTATCTTACATTTGATGACGGCCCGTCCGCGCACACAGACAAGATTCTTGAAATCCTGAATACCTACAATGCGAAGGCTACTTTTTTCGTAACAGGGAACAACCAGAAGCATAATGATGTACTCAAGCGCATCGTCGACCAGGACAGTGTTGTAGCCCTCCATACATATACACACGATTACGCAAAAGTCTACGCTTCCGAAGAGGCATATTTCGATGATCTGCAGAAGATCTCAGATATGGTAAAAGAGGCTACCGGGGTCGAATCAAAACTGATCCGTTTCCCCGGCGGGTCCAGCAACACGGTCAGCGCACAGTACTGCCCCGGTCTTATGACAAAACTGACCAAAGACGTGCAGGAAAAAGGCTATCAATACTTTGACTGGAACTGTGATTCAACGGACGCCAGCGGGAACAATGTCCCGGCCGAAACACTTGTGAAAAATGCAACTTCCAGCAGCGCCCAGCACATTAACATCCTGATGCATGATACCGATGCAAAAGGCACGACTGTGGACGCTCTGCCGGATATCATCAAATATTACCGCGGTCAGGGATATGCTTTTGAGGCGCTGACCGTTGATTCCTATCCCGCACATCACTCTGTAAACAATTGACCGGCTCATTTCCACACAAGAGAGCCTGCACCACTTTCACACCGGATGCAGGCTCTCTTATTTTTCACTTCCGAAGGTTCCTTTATTCTTCTCTCAGCCTCTCCACAAGTGTCTGTCTCTGGAATCTCCTCACCATATATTCTGTGATCAGTACCGGTACAAGCAGAATGAAAACTGCATATCCGAGGAAGAACCATACAGGGAATACGAAATACATATAATCCGCGCCGAAATATCTCAGAAGCCAAATCATCGCATATCCTGCCGCGGTGCCGATCACAAGCGTTATCAGGAGATTACCTGCCGAGAGCGTCAGGCCTTCCATACGGAGCATTTTTGCAAGTTGCTTTCTTGTCATGCCGACAGACTGGAGCATGGCAAACTCACGCCCCCGTGTCAGAATATTTGTGATAAGTGTGTTGAGCAGATTAATAAGGGCAAATACTATGACAAACAGGCTAAGCCCGACCATGACTGAAAAAAGCAGCGTAAACATAGACTCTGTTTCAAGTATATTTTCCCGCAGCGTACTAAGAGAATAATACGGATATTCTTCAAGAAGCATATTCAGGCCGTCTTCAATCTGCTCATCTTTATCCGCATCTGTCTTGACCACAAGTGTTCCGGTCAAACCAGCGTTTCCTGCCATCTCCCGCAGCACTACATCCGGGAGCAGGAATGACAGCGTATAGTCTCCCGGCTGTCCATCCGACACTCTTGAGAAATCATCCGCGTCAATAATCCCGCACACATTAAAAGACTTCTCTCGTTCCTGCTGTCCGTCATACCAGGTAAATGCCACTTCATCCCCAACTTCCAGTTTCCAGCCATATACTTCTTCCCAGACGCCGCCGTCCGTCGTTATGATACTGTCATCTTTCACCATGTCGTCATAAGACAGATATCCCTCCTGTACAATATTCCGGAGAGTCTCTGCCCGCTCTTCACTGACCACGCCTACACGTACGTTCCCGTCATCATCGTGTGTCTCAAAAGCGACAGGAAGGCTTTCCACAGGAATCACCCGCTCCACACCGTCAATATTTTCGATTTCTCCGACCAGTGATCCATCCATCGGGTGCTCTGCCCGAAGTTCCATCTCTCCGTTTTCCGCCGTTTCCACAAGATTATAAGAATAATCGATGACAAACTCACCATACGCAAACTCTCCCTGCCTTGCATAACTTTCTTTGTCTGTGGAACTCACCCAGAAGGCTGCCAGCATATACAGCACACCGCCGATCCCGAGAGATACAAGGGTAAGGGCTGTCTTTTTCTTATTTCGGAAACTGCTCATAAGAGCAAGACTTCCCGGTGTGATCCTGCGCGCCAGTTTTCCGGTCTTCTTCTGTCCGCCGCCTTTATCTCCTGTTTCATATCCCCCGTATTTTGCGGCTTCGACCGGTGATATGGAAGCTGCTATCTTCGCCGGTCTGCGAATAGAACATAAAACGGTAACCACATCTGCCGCAGCGACACATACAGAAATCAGCAGCATGTTCAGCCAGCTCCATCCGGACGGCCGTATGAAATAGCTCACAATCCCGCCGACAGCCAGCCCCACCGGAATTCCTGCTGTACTTAACATAATGCCTTCCATACGCACCATTTTACGTATCTGTCGTTTTGTCATCCCAATGGTGCGCAACTGCCCGAATTGACGGATGCGTCCCACTACAGACAGATAGAACACACTGTAAATAACAAGCACGCTCACAAGGAGGATCCCGATTCCCACTCCAACAATCGCAACAGTCTCCTGCACCTGCTGTTCTCCGCCCGGCAGAGTATCCATAAAGAAGTTATTTACATTGACATTTCGCCGTTCTACTCCCAAATCATTTCCAAGAGAGTATGCCGCATCCTCAAATTCCGTCTGAGTCATCTCTTCCGCACCTTTCAGACAGACAATTCCCTGCCATAGAACGTCTTTCAGCTGACTTCCATTCACGGCATACGCCTCAGATAATACAACGGTGTAAACAGACATATTATCCTCTGCATGGAAGATACCGGAGATCGTATACTCTTCCGTTGTGCCGTCCAGCCATGTAAAAGAGACTTTTCCGCCCGGCTCCGGCGTAATCCCCGCCAGTACACAGTACGCGTCCGGCAGCAGAATTTCCTTTTCAGTTTCCGGCATTCCGCCCTTAATCGGGGTGACCGGATTCAGATCCACCCCCTCGTCTTTGAGCGGCTCACTGGTATATGCCGCAGGAGAGATTATGATTCCATCAATCTCCACGCCCTGTCCCTGCTTCATTCCGAGTACATAACTGGTCGGTTCATTTTTCGCCGCCATGTCGGTCAACTGTTCCCCACTCAGCCCATAATAGATGACATGCTGCATCTTTTCCACCTGTCGCTTTGCCGCAGTATTCAATCCAGCGTAAAACAATGCCATCACCATCAGAAGGCTGACCGACAGTACGATCGTCAAGATAACAAAGACATTCCGCAGCCGGCTGTTCTTCACGCTTTTCCATGCAAGACCGCGAATGTATCCGGCATTATTGTTTGCAGATACCCTTCCCTGCCGCCTCATGCGCCCCACCTGCTTTCCGTGATCTTCCCGTCTTCAATACGTATGATACGGTCTGCTGTCTGGGCAATCTCCTCATTATGCGTGATCATAATAACCGTCTGATTGAACTGTCTGCTGGACATCCGTATCAGTCCGAGTACATCCTGACTGGTCTTTGAATCCAGATTCCCGGTCGGTTCATCACATAGCAGAATTGCCGGTTTCGCCGCCAGTGCTCTCGCAATCGCCACCCTCTGCTGCTGGCCTCCGGACAGATTGTTCGGCATATCCATAAGTTTGTCTCGAATTCCCAGAAGTCGGATTATCTGCCTGATATACTCTTCATCCGGCCGCTCTCCGTCAAGAGATACCGGCAGGATAATATTCTCGTAGACATTTAAGATTGGCACCAAATTATAATTTTGAAACACAAAACCGATCCGCCGTCTCCGGAATATAGTCAGACGTTCGTCATTCAGCCCCGAAAGTTTCTTTCCCGCTATGATCACTTCGCCTTCCGTGGGCTTATCCAGTCCGCCCATCATATTAAGGAGGGTAGACTTGCCGCTTCCGCTCGTTCCTACAACAGCGACAAACTCTCCCTCCTCAACGGACAGCGACACCCCGTCCAGAGCGCGCACAATATTCGGTTCTGTCCCATAGTACTTTTTCAGATTCTCTGTGACCAGAATACTCATTTTTCTTTCCCCTTTCCTGCTGTTCTATAGCTGATGACTAAAGGATAACAGGGAAATGTTTCAGAAAAGTCTCGGAAAGGAAAAGCTATTTTGAAGCATTCATAAATTCTTCCGCATTCAGGAGATAAACACTCACAGCAGTGCCTGCCCTTTCTCTGGGGCTGATCTTCAGATAACCGTTTTCCTTTTCCAGAATCTCCCGGGTCAGATAGAGACCGATGCCTACCCCCTCCGTCTTCGCAGCCTTTTCCTCCCGAAAGAAACGCTTACACACATCTGCTGCATGTTCCGGTGAGATGCCGATCCCCTCATCTTTTATCTCAATCTTTGTATATATCTCCAGCCGCTCGCAACGTACCGCAACACGGCTGCCGAAGGGGGAATATTTTATCGCGTTGTCCAACACATTAAAAAGAGCCTCCGCCGTCCACTTTTCGTCGCACAGAAGAATCACGTCCTCATCACAGAGTATCTCCAGCGAGATCTTTTTTTCCGCGGCTTTTCCCCGAATACTCTGCAGAGCTCTGTCTAACAGATTTCGAAGGGGAACTGTGTCCGGATGAAGGGAAATAATATTCTGCTCCAGCCTGGACATGCGTATCATTGCCTGTACCAGAAAATCAAGCTTTCCCACCTGATTTTTCAGTACCGCCATACACTTTGCGCGTTCTTCTTCCGTGATCACGGGATTCATGGCAGTATCGCAATACATTATGATATTGGCGACCGGCGTCTTAAGCTGGTGGGAAAGATCCGAGATGATCTCCTGCACCTCCTGTTCCCTCGCTTCGCTTTTCCGTGCTGCCGCCGCAGTAATCTCCTCTAACCTCTTCAGCTTCATCTGCACTTTCGACAGCAATGTATCCTCGTCCATGTCGAGTTCTTCCGCAGACCTGCCATTTAGGACAGCGTCGATACTCCTGCACGTCTCTTCGGCAAAAGAAATATACTTTCTTCGCATATGCAGCCAGATTCCCGCTGATACCGCGCCCAAAAGCCCAAAAAACACAATGGCTGACACTGTAATAAAAAGTATTGCCCTCTGATCCATCCTTATTCTCCTGTCCACTGATATCCGGTTCCGTAAATCGTCCTTATATATGTGTGTACCCCGTCAGCAAGCTTGGAACGCAGCCTGCTGATAAATATAGTAAGGGTGTGCTCATCCACATAATTTCCATCCTTATCCCACAAAGCCTCCAGCAGAACCGTCCGTGTCAGGACTATTCCCGGATTATCACAGAATTTCTTCAAAAGCTTAAACTCGGTGGGAGTAAGTGTCAGTTCTTCTCCCCGCTTCCACACCTGCCATGACTTGAAGTCTATCTCCAGATTTCCTGTTTTGAGCCGCCCCTTCTTCTCATTTCCCGCACGATATCGATTCAACACAGCGCGCACCCGCTGAACCAGTATCTGTACATTAAAAGGCTTTGTGATATAATCATCTGCTCCGGCCTCAAAGCCCCGCATCACATCTTCATCCAGATCTCTCGCCGTCAGAAAGATCACCGGGATGTCGCGCTCTTTTCTTAAGCTGCCTGCGAAAGCAAATCCATCCCCGTCAGGGAGATTCACATCAATGATCAAGAGCTGCCAGCCGGAGCCTGTCCCCCGCACATCGTCCAGTTTTCTCTTTGCCTCTTTTAAGTCAGAAGCTGTATCCGCAAAGAATCCCGCCAGCTCCAGATTGAACTTCACCCCCCGCGCCAGGATATCGTCATCTTCTATAATAAGTATTAGTTCCATTTTTACTCCTTCTTTATCCCAATCCTGTCTTCGGAAAATCCTGCTTTCTGACACTTGCGGGAGATCTGCGTTTCCTGCTACACTATACACTATAAATTGTTACCACTTAACAGAATTCCGAGGTACTATCATGAACCATCCATTTGATTACGAAATCATATACAGCAGCCGGAAGACCATCGCGATCCAGGTAACGCGCGATGGCCGTGTCCTCGTGCGCTCTCCCAGGCACTGCACCCGTTCCTATATTGATACTTTTGTCTCTAAAAATGAAGACTGGGTACTGAAACATCTTGCCCGCGCAAAAGAACTTGAAGAGCAGAAAAAGAACTCTTCTTCTACGCATCCGCCGCTCTCTGCAAAAGACCGCAGTCGCTACATTGAAATCGCAAGGGATATCTTCACCAGAAAGACCGAATATTATGCCCGCATTATGGGCGTCTCCTACGGACGCATCTCCATTCGCGAGCAGAAAACCCGCTGGGGAAGCTGCAGCAGTAAGGGCAACTTAAATTTCAACTGGCGGCTCATCCTCGCCCCGGAAGAAGTGCTGGACTATGTCGTCGTACACGAGCTCGCCCACCGCAGGGAGATGAACCACTCAAAGGCATTTTATGCCATCGTGGAATCCGTGCTGCCGGATTATCGAGCGGCGCGGAAATGGCTGCGGGATAAAGGGCAGATGCTGTGGGAGATGGTGTGAACAACACGCTTTCCATACTGCTTTCTCTATACAGCCATCATTCTAACGAATTGTTTTCTCTTTGTCAAAATGCCGAAAATGAAATCACCTGCATTTCCACATTGCAGTTCTTCTTTGGTTGTGGTACTGTATTTGTCACAGACCGCAGTTTCGCACAGATACTGCCGCCCATATTATATGTTCGAAGTGATTCTTATTCATTTCACTTCTCCGGATGTCTTTCATCCAATACCAATCCGAATATCTGTGTCCGTTTCGGACAGATATCCACCGCAACCAATTAATCAGTCATTTTTTACAAAAACTAAGCAATCTGCTGTCTGTTATGATATTATAATGATATGGAGACAGTTCCTGTGCCGCTGGAAACGGAGGTTTTATTGCAGGACAATTACAAAAGAAACAGCGATCTCAGCCATCTGGAAGATTTAGCACTTAAGTCCGCTATAGACTATTTCGGCGATGAGCTGATCCACTGGCTCGGGATAAAGGAAAAAACAGTCCGATCGGCGCCGACCGAGATCGTGGAACTGGAAACCCGGCATATGTATGAGGATTTTCTCTACGAAATGGAGAACGGAAACTGGTATCACTTTGAATTCGAAAGTGATCCTCTTACCGTCGATGATCTGAAACGTTTTCGTGAATACGAGGCATCTACAGCAAGACGGATAAATGCCCCTGTAATTACTTACGTTATATGCTCCTCCAAAGTCAGGAAAATCCGCTGCAGCATATCCGAAGGTATCAATACATACCGGGTAAGAGTTATCCGCCTGAAGGATAATAATCCAGATAATATCCTCTCGCAGCTCGAACAAAAAACCTCAGCCGGGCTGCAACGGGAAGACATTATACCTCTGCTGCTCTCACCACTCATGGCAGAGAAACCTGAACAGAAAAACCGTATTATGGACGGTATCCATATATTGAAGAAAGCGGAAAACTCATTCAGCAGAAGCGAAGTGCAAAAAATGGAAGCCATTCTGTATGCTTTCGCAGTAAAATTTTTAAATAACGATGATTTGACAGTTGTAAAGGAGGCGATTGCAATGACAAAACTCGGACAGATGATATGGGATGACGCAATAAAAGAAGGCGAGCGAATCGGTCAGGAAATCGGTGAGAAACAAGCTTCTGAACGCTACAGCAGGCTGATCCTCATCCTCAGTAAAGAAAAGAAAGACGACCTGATCATTAAGATTGCATCTGACCCGGAATACCGGGAAGAAATGTATAGGAAATACGGCGTCTGATTTTCCAGAACGGATAAAGGCGCAGCCCGCATATGGACTGCGCCTCTATTCTTTTCCTTAAATATTTTCTATTCATCCGCTTATCTGTTATTGTATACCAATCTCTTTGAGCGTCTGGTATACCCGCGACACCGGAAGCCCCACTACATTATAATAGTCTCCTTCGATCCGGTCGATATACGCGGCAAACCTTCCCTGTATGCCGTAAGCGCCCGCCTTGTCCAGCGGATCTTTTGTCGCCGCATAGGCGCGTATCTCATCTTCCGTCATGGCATTGACATACACTTTCGTTCCCACCGGATAATTGATCACTGTCTTCTCTCCGTCCGGTCCAAAATCCAGAACAGCAACGCCGGTATATACCTGGTGTTCCCGTCCCTGCAGACGTGTAAGCATACGGACTGCATCTTCTTCGTCCGACGGTTTTCCCAGTATTTCATCGTCCAGCACGACTATAGTATCTGCGCCGATGATCACCGTATCTTCAATATCTCCGTCAAGTACTGAAGCGGCATTCTCCGCTTTCATGAGAGAGAGCTCTTTTACGATTTCTTCCGGGATACTGCTCTTATATACCTCTTCCTTATTGCTGACTCTGACCTCAAATTCCACACCGATCTGTGCGAGGAGCTCTCTCCTGCGCGGAGAAGCCGAGCCGAGAATGATACGTTTCTTCATATTATTTATTCTCCTTATTTTGCAGCGCTGTGCTGCTTTTTTATCTCAATCCGTCTGCCGTATTGCAGCAGGCCGTTGCTTCCCATACTTTCTGAATATGTGTCCCAGCATCACTACAGCGCAGATGCTTAAGATCAGCTCTGCTGCAAACTGTGCATAGGCAAGACCATACAGCGGGAACAGCCGGTTCAGTATGATCAGGGCAGGAATCTCCAGTACAACCTTTCTCATAATGGCAAATACGAGCGCATACCTTCCGAGTCCCAGCGCCTGAAATACACCGACTGCCAGAAAGTCAATGCTGAGAAATACAATTCCCAGACAGAAGCCCCTCAGGAATGACGAACCATAGGCAATGATGGTCTCATTCTTCATAAACAGGCTGATCAGTACATCCGCCCCCGCATAATATCCGATCGTCACCACCGCCAGAGCCGGTACGATCAGCTTAAGCGCAAACAGGATCGTACCTTTCATCCTTTTTATATTCCCTGCGGCAAATGTATAGCTGACAAGCGGCATGATTCCCTGTGAAAATCCAAGCGCCACCTGCATGGGCACCATATAGATCTTGTACGTGATCCCCATAGCCGCCACGGCGTCAGCCCCGTATACAGAAGTGAAATTGTTCAGAATTGTCATTCCCGTCACATTCAGAAGGTTCTGGATCGAAGCCGGAATTCCGACGCCGCACACTTCTATGATGATCCTCTTTTTAAGGCGGAACTTTCTTGGGTTAATGCAGACAAATGTATTTCCCCTCTTTATATAAAGAAGGACAAAGAAATACAGACATGCTGCACAGTTAGACAGGAATGTTGCCAGTCCTGCTCCTGCAGCTCCCATGTTCAGTCCCCACGGAAGTATAAATACAGGATCCAGAACAATATTGAGCAGACATCCGCTCATCGTTCCGATGCTGGCGTGTAGAGCCGCTCCCTCTGACCGCACCAGATATGCCATAACTACATTGAGGATGGCCGGCGCCGCCCCCAGATATACAGTCCAGAACATATATCCCTGCGTTGCCGCCCGGGTAGTCGTATCCGCCCCGATAAGCGTCAGAAGGGGAGTGTGAAGAAGACCGCAGAGTAGTCCGAAAATCACACCGCATATAAGGGAACAGTAAAAGCCGAAAGCCGAACTTTCCGATACCGTTTCATAATCTTTTCTTCCAAGCGCCCTGCTCATCATACTGGATGTTCCCACGCCGAACAGATTGTTCACCGCATTAAATGCCAGCAGTACCGGTGCAGCCAGAGATACCGCGGCATTCTCCACCGGATCATTCATCATCCCCACAAAATAAGTGTCCGCCATATTGTAGAGCACCATAACAAGAGAGCTGAAGATCATCGGAACAGCCAGTTTGGCTACTGCCCCGGAGATCGGCGCTTTTTCAAAGAGCTCTATCTTATCGTTTTCTTTCATCTTGTATCATCACTTTCCACATTTTATAACCGTCAATCCATCTCCTGCCATGCCTTCCGGATCAGTCCCGGTTCCTTCACCAGCCGGTATGCTCCTGCAGCCATACACTCAGCCGCATAGAACATTCCTTTCTGTCCGATGCTCATGCCTGCCTGCGCCGTCGCCGCCCAGTGGTGCAGCGGGGTTCCCTTGCACATAGCAGCCGCACTCAGCATAATCGCAGGAACTGTGTGGCTCACATCCGACACATCTGTCCCGATGGAAAGCGGCACCGGTTTGTCCTCAAGAGGCTCTAATCCTGTAAAGTACTCCCCTTTGTTATCAAATCCTGCCGCTTCTGATATTTCTTCCGCAAACTTCAACTCTTCTTTTGTATAGGACGGCGCCGGGATCTTTGTCATCTCTTCGTAAAAGATCTCCGCCAGAGTCCGGTTCACTTTCATTTCCTTATTGCAGGTCACCCGTTCGATCTCGACCTTTGTCCCTGTCATGAGCGCCGCCCCTCTGGCACAGTTGTCTACCCGCTCCGAGGCGTCAGCTGTCCTCTCCCACTTATTGGAACGGATAAAATAATTGGTGGACGCATAGGCCGGCACGATATTTGCCGGACCATCCGTATTTGTATAAGTATAATGCATCCGCACATCGTCCGTCACATGTTCTCTCAGATAATTAACGCCCACATTCATCAGTTCCGCCGCATCCAGTGCGCTTCTGCCCATTTCGGGATGTTTTGACGCATGTGCTGCCGTCCCGTAAAACTTGTAGTTCTTAATATCCTGTGCCTGCCAGATATCATAGCTGACGCGGTTCCGGTCAAAAGGATGCCATGTCACAGCCACAGACAGATCATCAAACACTCCCTGCTCATTCATCCGGATCTTTCCGACCACGATCTCCTCCGCCGGACAGCCGTACACACGGATTGTTCCCTGAAGATTCTCATCCTGCATCCGGTCCTTCAGAGCGCAGGCCGCTCCTGCACAGGCGGTTCCCAGCAGATTGTGTCCGCACCCATGCCCCGGGCCTCCGTCCTGCTGCTGCCGGGACACACACTCCTGCCCCAGTCCCGGCAGGGCGTCATACTCCGCCAGAAAACCAATGACCGGTTCGACTGGTTCGGTTGATTCAACCGGTCCGTTCTCTGCCTGCGCATTTTCTCCCGGTTCGTTTCCGCGCCGCCTGCTGCTCCATTCCGCAACAAATGCAGTCTCAAAACCTGCGATGCCCCATCTGATCTTAAATCCTTCACTTTCCAGAAATTCCGCCAGCCTGCGGGAAGATTTATATTCTTGTAAAGACAATTCCGGATTATGAAAAATATACTCCGCAGTGTCTTTCA
>ERZ1643246.1952-NODE-1952-length-21035-cov-8.559676_pt1 | contig 21035 bp, 20 predicted proteins | sample MGYA00579265_ERZ1643246 | MGnify/ENA primary metagenome ERZ1643246 (study PRJEB29033, sample SAMEA4952261) | chicken gut metagenome | biome: Broiler Chicken; feature: Gastrointestinal Tract; material: Caecum | place: Ireland | collected 2018 | study: Broiler...
CAGAGGACTGAAAATCCTCGTGTCGCTGGTTCGATTCCGGCTCTGGGCATTGTGGGAGTCTTGGAGCCGTCTGGTATGCAGTAGCAGCAGGGGTTCCGGGGCTTTTTTGTTTTCCGGGTATAAGTTATCTGTAAGGTGAAGGGATTTCTTCCTGGATTTGGAAAGCAAATCCGGGGGAGAAATTATTGTTTCGGAAAATAGAAAAATTTCAGATGCTTTTATATATAAATAGAAAAGAAACCGGAAAATAACTGTCCTTTATTTCCGGTTTCTTTTACATTTTCCAGAGTTTGTATATTGACAGTTTGTAAAAGAGAACCTAGACTATTGTCTGAGCGGGGATGATTCCCGCGGTGCAGCCGGTTGTTTTTATTGTGTGGACAGGACTTTGGACATTTAAAATATTAAATAAATTTGGTTTTGAATGTCTTAAGGATTCCATCTTTTAGACGAAAAATGTGCTATTTGGAAAAATTGATTGATTTTTAAGGGTAAAAAGTATAATATATGGTATATCGGTGGTTCTGTACCTGCTGTAACAGGATGAAATTTGCTGCCAGTCCGCGAAACGAGGAAAAAAAGAAAGGAAAATATACAAATGTATCGAAAGTTCAGCCAGGGTTGGTTTAAACATATCGACTTCATCATCATCGATCTGCTTTGCGTACAGTTTTCTTTTTTTGTGATGGCGTTCTGGCGGCATGGAAGCCTTCCATATTATGACAGAGTTTATACGTATACGGCAGTGTGGCTATTCCTGGTTGACATCCTGACAGGTATTCTGTTTTCTGCTTACGCAAATGTGCTGAAGCGGAGCAGGCTGAGAGAACTGAAGGTGACATTTTTCCATGTGACTGAGGTAATGCTGGGGGTGCTGGTGATCCTGTATCTGCTGCGGGATGTTTCTTCCCTTTCCAGATTTGTGTTTCTGTCTACCTGGAGCCTGTATTTTGTCACAAGTTATGTGACCAGACTTCTATGGAAACGATATGTGCAGAAACATCTCAGCGAACGGGGCGTTCGCTCGTTTGTGATCGTAACCTCTTCCGACCGGGCCGAGGATGTGGTGAAAAACATCCGTGGAAATAATTATTACGGTCTGAGACTTACCGGCGTAGTGCTGGTGGACGAGGATCTCATCGGCTGGTCCTACGAAGGCGTTCCGGTTGTGGCGAACATCCATAACGTGGAAGAGTTCCTCTGCCGGGAATGGGTGGACGAAGTATTCTTCAACCTTCCGGAAAACGTTGAACTGCCGGCGAAACTCATCAGCCTCTGCGAGGAAATGGGAATCACGGTTCACATACGGATGGCAAAGATCGAGGATCTTGAGAAGTCCAACCGTTTTATCCAGTCCATCGCCGGGTACCTGGTGATCACAAGTTCCGTCAATATCATGTCCAACGGACAGGCGATCTTGAAGCGGCTGATGGATCTTGCGGGCGGAGTGGTCGGATGTCTGATCACAGGAATTCTGTTCCTGGGCGTCGCTCCCGCCATCTACCTGAAGTCCCCGGGACCGATCTTTTTCTCCCAGTGGAGAATCGGGAAAAACGGAAGAAAGTTTAAAATCTATAAATTCCGCAGCATGTACATGGATGCAGAACAGCGGAAAGAAGAACTGATGAAACAGAATAAAGTCAAAGACGGAATGATGTTCAAAATGGACGATGATCCCAGGATCATCAAAGGAATCGGAAACTTTATCCGCCGGACGTCCATCGATGAATTTCCTCAGTTCCTGAATGTCCTGAAAGGGGACATGAGCATGGTCGGCACCAGACCGCCGACGTTAGACGAGTGGGAAAAATATTCTCCGAGACACCGGATCCGTATGGCCACGAAACCGGGCCTCACCGGTATGTGGCAGGTCAGCGGACGGAGCAACATTACAGATTTTGAGGAAGTAGTCAAACTGGATGAACAGTATATCCGGGAATGGAACTTCGGACTGGATATCAAGATCATTCTGAAGACGATCGCTCATGTGCTTTCCGGTGAGGGCGCGGAGTGAGGGCAGAGGGTTATGTCTGAGTGAGGAAGATGGTTTGTGGGGTGGGGGACATGGATATGGTATCATTTCGACTTCAATTAAAAGAGTTGTTCTGATACAAATTAAAAATTTTTTATGAGATATAAGCAATAAATTTTGCACCAGCAAATTTGTAAGCTTCTATTTAAAATTAACACTTAAATTTAAAACACAAAGATAGGATAAAATATTTGGATCAATGAACTGATTTCTGGAGTAAGAAAATGAACTATAAAAATATATCTGCCAGATTGCAGGGATTCAGAACCTGGATACCAAGATTTTTTTATTTAACAGACTCTGATTTAAAAGAAATTGTTAATGAAGATATGGACAATCAGAAATATCAATGTACATACCGCAACATACACTCGAACATTTTCCTGAATTGGCTTTTAATTAATGACAAATCATTTCGGAGTATTTTTTATTTTCGCCTCAAAGAACATAAAATCGCTTGGGTATTATCGCACATATTTCTGCCAGATGTCAGAGATATTGAGATCACGGGTAAAATAGCGGGTGGTTTATGTATTTTTCACGGGCAAGGTACTGTTATCGGCTGTCACAAAGCCGGAAAAAATCTTCAAGTTTGGCAGAACGTTACAATTGGCAGAAATCCTAAGACGGAAGTTGGCGGAATAGACACGCCTACCATCGGCAATAATGTAAAAATTTATACCAACTCAGTGGTAATCGGAAATATCATAATCGGAGATAACGTCAGTATCGGTGCAGGTAGTGTTGTCCTAAAATCAATTCCACCGGACTGTACAGTAGTCGGAAACCCCGCCTATATTGTGAGACGTAACGGAATAAGAGTGAACGAAAAATTGTGAAACATAAAATTAACATATAAAAGAAAAAATGGTTCGGGGAGCACAAGAGAATGAAACAAGAAAATGGAATATTGTCAATTGCTATGTTTGGGCAGCGTGGATTTGGGGATCCGCAGAGTGGTGGTGTTGAGGTAGTCGTTACAGAACTTTCCACGCGTATGGCTGCCCTGGGACATAAAGTGACATGTTATAACCGTTCCGATCGGCACGCGAATACCATCACAAATGTTGTTCAATATAAAGGAGTCCGGGAAAAATATGTTCCAACCTTTCACGCCAAAGGACTTTCTGCAGTCAGTTCCAGTATCTGGGCGGCTATTTTCTGTGCCGTCGGAAAATATGACGTAGTACATATACACGCGGAAGGCCCGGCAGCGATGTGCTGGCTGCCTAAATTATTCGGAAAACGGGTGATCGTCACAGTGCATGGTTTGGACCATCAGCGTGCCAAATGGGGTGGCATTGGTAAAAAATATATCTTATCCGGTGAACGCAAAGCTGTAAAGTATGCAGATGAAATTATTGTTCTGAGCAAAAAAGTTCAAGATTATTTTCTGCAGACGTATAACCGAAAAACGCAGTTTATTCCTAATGGTGTTATTCATCCGGAGTTCCGTGCAGCCAAAATGATTTCGAAAACATATCATCTTAAAAAAGATTCTTATCTGCTGTTTGTCGGACGCCTGGTTCCAGAAAAAGGGATCCAGTATCTGCTGAAGGCTTTTAAAAAAATTAAAACAGATAAAAAACTCGTAATTGCAGGTGGGGAAAGTAATACAAAAGAATTTGAACAAAAGCTGAAAGAATATGCTAAAGATGACATGCGGATTATTTTTACGGGTTTTGTATGTAAGCAAATCTTAAGTGAATTATACAGCAATGCATATATTTACATATTGCCCTCTGATCTTGAAGGAATGCCACTGACTCTTTTGGAAGCTATGAGTTATGGAAATTGCTGTCTGGTATCAGATATTCCGGAATGCACAGAGGTTGTGGAGGACAAAGCAATTGTTTTCAAAAAATCAAATGTGAAAGATCTGACTGAAAAACTTCAATTTGCATGCGATCATCCGGATGAAGTAATGAATTTCAAAAGACAGGCAGGGAATTATGTCTGCAACAAATACAACTGGGATAGCATTGTAGAAAATACAATAGCATTATATGAAAAATAATCAAAGGTGAAATTTTCAAAGATATGAGAATACTACAGGTAGTCAACAATATGCATCGTGCCGGACTCGAGACAATGTTAATGAATTACTACAGAAATATCAACAGAGATGAGATCCAATTTGATTTTTTAACTCACCGGCCATTGAAAAGTGATTATGACGATGAAATATTGTCTCTGGGCGGAAGAATTTATTATGCTCCACGACTTTATCCACAAAATTATATTTCATATTTCCGCTATATGAAACGGTTCTTTGCTGAACATTCGGAATACCGCATTGTTCATTCACACATTGATGCAATGAGTTATTTGCCATTGCTGGCTGCAAAAAAATCCAAGATACCGGTGAGAATTGCACATAGCCATAATACATCGATTGATAAAAACTTTAAATTTTTACTAAAACAATACTTTCGCTTTAAAATCCCGTCTGTTGCGAATTACTACTGTGCATGTGGAGAAGAGGCAGGGAAATTTTTGTTTAAAAACAAGGAATTTACAGTAATTCCAAACGCTATAGAGGCGGATCATTTTGTATTTGATGCGTCTGTCAGAAAAGAAATACGGACATCGCTGGGCGCAGATGGGAAAACGGTGATCGGTCATGTTGGAAGATTTTCATACCAGAAAAATCATAACTTTCTTATTTCATTATTTCATGAGTTACACAAAAAATACGGTAATACTTTGTTGTTCTTAATTGGTGTAGGAGAAAAAGAAAATGAAATAAAACAGAAGGTCCAATCGCTGGGGTTGTCTGATAGTGTCATATTTTTCGGAAACAGGAGTGACGTCAACAGACTGTATCAGGCTATGGACGTATTTCTAATGCCATCTTTATTTGAAGGAGTTCCCGTAACTGGAATTGAGGCACAATTTTCCGGATTAAACTGTGTTTTTTCCGACCGGGTACCCAAGGAAGTAAACTTTTCCGGTGAATGTGCTTTTTTGCCACTTGACTGCAGTTTAAAAAAGTGGGTCTATACAATAATGAATTTTTGTGATCAATCAAAAAGGGAACAGAAAAGCAGCAATGCATTGGGAAGTTGCTATAACATAAAGAATGCTCATCAGATTTTAGAAAATTATTACAGATCATTTATCGGAAAGGAATAAGGTTGTGAATAACAATATTTTACTTATAGATAGTGATTATGATGAGGCAGAAGGATTTGTTAGAGGGCTAGAAGAAGAGACTAAGTCATCCTGGACCATTGAATTGTATCAAAATAATGTAGTTTACGGTATAAGAAGATATATGAAATTTTTTCTGATAGCCTGGAGAACGGTTTTTAACCGAAAAAAATATAAAGGTGCAACATTATTGTGCTGGCAGCAGTTTTATGGAATATGTATCGCTTTTTTCTGCAGATTACTACATGTAAAAAGAATGTTCTCCTTAATTATCATGACATTTATCTATAAACCAAAAGCAGGTTTTGTCGGAAAACTGTACCGACAATTTATCAAATATTCCATTACTTCACAGTATGTTGACGGAATTATTCTGACATCCCAAAACGAAATAGATATGTACGCGGATGAATTTGGCTTGAATAAAAGCAAGTTTTGGTTTGTTCCTTGTGGGGCTATTGCGTATAACCCACATGATTACGATAACGACATACTTAAAAATAAAAATTATTACTTTTCAACAGGGCGAAGTAACCGGGATTATGATTTTTTGATCCATGCGTTTGAGAATACAGAATATCATTTGGTAATAGCCTGTGATAAACTGAAAACCCGAAACGACGAAAATATAGAAATACATAATGATCTCTTTAATGAAAAAATGTTAACTTATATGCGAAATGCCCGTGCTGTTGTTATCGCACTGGACAATGATCAGATTGCAGCCGGACAACTTGTGCTCTTGCACGCTATGAATATGGAAGTTCCCGTCATTATCACAAAATCACACGGTGTGACAGACGACTATGTTATCGACGGATATAACGGTTTGGTAATCGAAAAAAATACCAAAGATCTGCTGGCTGCACTAAATAAAATAGAAAACAATCCGGAACTTTATCGAAGACTCTGCCGCAACGGCAGGAAAGAATTTGAAGAAAAATACACGTATTACGCTGTTGGAAAAGAAGTTGGAAAGATAATCAAAAACATATGAGGAGTACGTCAATGGAGAAATGTCTGATTAGTATAATAGTTCCCGTCTATAATGTGGAAAAGTATCTTGACAGATGTATGAGGTCTCTTTTAAGACAAACATATCGTAATATTGAGATTATTATGGTGGATGACGGTTCCACTGACAGCTGCAGTATGAAATGTGACGAATATGCGAAAGCAGATCATCGGGTCGTTGTCATCCATAAAAAAAATGAAGGACTTGGCTTTGCACGCAATTCAGGAATAAAAGCCGCAAAAGGAAAGTTCATTGCTTTTATTGATTCTGATGACTACGCAGACAAATCAATGATCGAAAAGCTTTATACTGCTCTCCTGAATAACAACGCGGACACTTGCTTTTGCAGATATTATGACGTACTGGCAGATGGGACTCCTGTACAAGCCAGGGAAGACTATCAGAAAGAAAAATACTGCGGGAACGATGTAAAAAAATTAATTCTTGGAATGATTGGTTCCGCACCGGACAAAAAAGGGGACGTTGAAATAGGAATGTCTGTTTGGAAAGGACTGTATTCCGCTACGATTATTCATGAGAATATGATTTTTTTTCCATCGGAGAGAGAATATATTTCGGAAGACATTATATTTCACATTGCATACCTTGAATATGCAAATACAGTTGCGATAGATCCTGGTTTTTATTATTACTATTGCGATAATGGTTCTTCCCTGACAAAATCCTACAATCCTGTTCGGTTTCAAATGGAAAAAAAGTTGTATTTCAAAGAAAAAGAATTGCTTTCAAGGATATTCCCTACATCAGATTATGAAACAAGATTAAACAAATCTTTTATTGGACGGGTACGAAGATGTATCTCTCAGGAAATTTTTTCCGATTCAGATAGAATATCAAAGAAAAAGAAGGTCAGAGAAATCTGTAGCGATGAAGTTGTACAAACGGCACTTCAAGAATTGCGCAAGCAGAAAATAGGATTTCCCAAAAGAGAAATCAATCTATTGATTCAAAAAAAATGCTATATGTTTCTTAAATTTGTTTTTCAGTTACAAAATAAATTATTATGAAAACGTTTAAAAGAAAATTTCATTTTAACACAGAGAATGAAAAAACAAAATTCAGGATAACGATTACATTAATGCTTCTCAGCATTTTGTTAGCCTGTGCTTGCATCACGGTTCGCTTTCATGAAGACAGAACTCCGCCGCAAATTTATTTTAGTGACGACAACTTAAAATATTCTGAAACGATTACGAACGAAGAACTGCTTGCGGATGTTTCAGCAAAAGATAATGATAGCGGGAATGTAAGTGATACATTGCGGATTGAAAAAATATATTCCGATGACAATGGAAATGTTTGTGTAGTATATGTGGCAAAAGATCAAAGCAATAATGTTGCCAAACGTTCCAGAATTTTATCCACCATCGTTGCCAGTAAATAGTTTATCTATGAAAAGTACGAGGAAAAATATTATGTTTGGAAAGTATCGGAAACAAAAAAGAATTGAGTTAGACATAAATACAATATTTAAAGAAATATTAAATCATACCGCGATTATTATTTTGTCTGGCATTTCAACAGCGTGTATGTTTATTATTATAACTCAATTGTTTATCACTCCTGTATATGAATCTAAGGCAAAGTTATTTGTTTTATCAAGGAATTCTTCGAAAATGGTCACAAGCAGCGATATGGAATCCAGTTCGTCTCTTGTACTGGATTACATAGAACTAATTCAAAGCAGGCGCGTACTTGAAAGAGTAATTTCAGATCTGAATTTGCATATGACTCATGAAGAACTCAGATCACTGATACAAATAGTATCAACGAATGACACAAGAATAATTATTATTACTGTGACCACAGAGGATCCATATCTCTCAGCTGATATTGCCAATGAAATTTGTAATGCATTCTCTGTTACTGTTCAAGAGGTTATGGGTATCGAACCAATCCATGTAATAGAAGCGGCTGAAATTTCTATCTATTCATCAAGTCCAAGCCTTAAATGGAACGGACTGATCGGCGGAGTGATAGGGATTCTTCTTTCATCAGCGGTTATTATATTATTCAGAATAATAGATACAGGAATTAAGAATAGAAATGATGTTAACCATTATTTAGGGCTTGAATTATTGGGAAGCATACCTCTTTCCCAATCAAAAAAAGAGAGGATTTGAGAAAAGTCATATGAAACGAAAGACGAGCGTTATACGCGGATGTATCGGTATTATACTGACAGTAGTAATTGTGGGAATGCTTCTGATTGGAATTGAAAAAAATATTGTATGGTTTGAGACAGCCATGCTTATCGGAGCCGGTATTCTACTAATAGTACTTAAAGAGCCATCGTGGATCATATATCTGCAGATTATCTATTGTTTTATAAATAAACTTCTTATTTCACAGTTTGGCGCGCCAGATATGATCAACTATGCAACGGACATTTTAATGATATTAGCTTTTTTATTTGCTGCAAAACGTTCCTACGAAAGAAAAGAAAAAACGTATCTTTTGATTCCAATGTCAATTGCGTTTCTTTTTTTTATCATAGGTACAATATCTTCACTTTTACATCAAGTACCGGTGCTGTTGATTTTGTGGTCTTACAGAAATCTGTTACGTTTCTTTTTGTTTTTCTTTTCCTGTGCTGTGCTTTTGAAGTATGAAGACGTAAAAATAATATTCAAAATTTTTTCTTTTATGTTCTGGATCAATGTTCTGATTGTCTCTGTACAATTCTGGATACAAGGCTATGCCCAGGACCATTTAGGGGGGATTTTTGGAACAGATATGGGATGTAATGGACATTTGAATACTTTTTTATGTATTTATCTGTCTTATATCTGTGTATATTATATGTCACGCAAAATTTCATTTATATATTTTCTGATCTCGTCCGGAGCAAGTTTGTATATTGCCGCTTTGAGTGAACTGAAATTTTTATTTATTGAATTTATATTGATTTTAATCATGAGTATTCTTGTATCACGTTTTTCTCTGAGAATTGTGCTGATGATTTCAGGAGCATGTTTCGGATTGTTTATTGGTCTTCAGCTTTTTAATACATATTTTCCCGGATGGGAATTTACATTCGAACGGATTCTTGACTATGCAGGAACCGGCGGATACAGCACGGAAACAGATTTGAATCGTATTTCGGCACTCCAGACAATAACGCAAAACTTCTTACAGGATCCCCTGGATTTTTTCTTCGGAATGGGGTTGGGAAGCTGTGAAACTTCCTCTTACTTTAATAGTGATTTTTTTCAACAGTACGGCATCAGACTTCACTATACTTATTTACTTCATGCATTTACATTATTGGAGACCGGCTGGATCGGCCTTACCCTTTTTCTGATGTTTTTTGTATCAATTGCAGTTCTGGCCTGGAAGTATCGGAAAAAAGTTCTTCCCTGCCGAAAAGAAGCCTGCCTTTTTGCAATCGTTGTATCAGGGACTTGCGTGGTTCAATGTTTCTATAACAATGCTCTCAGAGTAGAAAATGGCGGGTACCTGGCATTTCTTATATTGGCAGTACCATTTATCTGCCGGAAAAAAGGAGAAGCACAATGCTGAACACAAAAGAGAAATTAAAGTTATGCCTGAAAGAAGAAAAAAAATATTATATTTCCCGGAAACCGGTTCGCGACAGGATGCTTGACTGGATTACAAAAGACCCCTGTATAAAAATATGGGAGTACCAGAAGGCACTTCGCTATACAGAATATTATTCTTTTCAGAAAGGAATAAAAAAATTAATTCTATACACATTAATGCGACGCCGAAAAAATATTCTAGGCGCAAAACTGGGAATTGAAATATCAGAACGTTCTTTTCAGGAGGGACTAATTATTTTTCATAGCGGAAATATTGTGGTAAACGGATATTCCCGTATTGGAAAAGAATGTCGGCTGCACGGGAATAACTGCATAGGGAACGATGGGATTTCAGACGACGCTCCACGTATTGGAAATCGGGTAGACATAGGAGTAGGCGCAAAAATTATAGGAAATATTACAATTGCAGATGACATTGTGATTGGCGCAGGCGCAGTAGTAACTCATTCTTTTTTTAAGCCGGGAATCGTCATCGCCGGAATACCAGCCAGAGAAATCCATCCTGTAGAACAAAAGATGAGAGGTAAAAAATAATGGAGAATAGCGCAAAAATATCGGTCATAGTTCCCGTATACAATGTTGCTCCATATCTTACACAATGTATAGAAAGCCTTTGCAGACAAACATTTTCAAAACTTGAAATTATACTCGTTGACGACGGATCTACCGATGAAAGCGGAAAGATCTGCGATGAATTTGCAAAAAAAGACCCTCGTATTCTTGTGATTCATAAAAAAAACGAAGGACTCTCTTCTGCGCGAAATGCGGGCTTATCTGTGGCATCTGGAAAATATATTGGTTTTGTTGACGGGGATGATTTTGTAAGCTGCGGAATGTACCAAAAACTCTATAAGATTGCAGAATCCTATGAATCTGAAATTGTCTGCTGCCAATTTCAGACTTCCAACGGTGAAATAACGGAAAAAGCGGAAGGTTCGGAGACCGTTACGGTTTTAGATACCAAACAGGCAGTAAAAAAATTTTTCCTGAGAGAAATAACGGAAAGCGTTTGTGATAAATTATTTTCCCGCAGATTATTTGATGATCTTTTTTTTCCGGAAGGCGAAATAAATGAGGATACTTTCGTCGTAATTACGCTGATACTTAAAAGCAGACAAATGATTTTTTACGACAAAAAACTCTATTATTACCGGAAAAGAAACGGAAGTATCACACGATCCGGTTATTCAGAGAAATTTAGAGTTGTAAATCATCATATCACGCAAATAGAAACAGTTATAGACAAATGTTATCCTGACCTCCAAGCATACATGAAGCTTTTTTTTGGAGTACATTATTATTATCTTCTGCTTTCTATCTTAACTCTTCCCGATAGAAAGAAATATAAAAACGATTACGAACATTATCTCAAACAGTTCAGAAAAACTTTGGGATCGTTTCTTCATTGGGGGACAGGAAAACAAAAGGATAAAATTATAGCAATACTTTTAGTTTTCAGATTGGATTTCTTATACTTACATTACAATGACTTTCGAAGATACGGTGAACAAAGATGGAAAAGGTAACGATTATTATTCCTGCGTATAACGCAGAACAGAGTCTCCGGCGTTGCTTTTCAAGCGCCGTGCAGCAGTCTTATAAAAATATAGAAATACTGGTTGTCAATGATGCATCGACTGACGATACGGAAACAATATGTTACGAATATGCTCAGACTTACAAATATTTTAAATATGTAACAACCCAGCATCAGGGAGTAAGTGCGGCAAGGAACAAAGGAATTGAACTGGCAACCGGAGACTGGATTTTTTTTATGGACGCCGACGATAATCTTTATGATTTCGGAATTGACATTCTCATTAACAGATGTGGAGAGCAAGAATGGGTAATCGGTAACTATACCATGGTAAATAAATTAAATTCCAGTAAACCAGAAACACACTTTCAATATTTTTCGGAAGAAATTCATTACGGTGATAAAAGCGAACTGCCGCAATTGTGCCTGTCAAGGAATTTTAACTGTGTATGGGCAAAACTTTACCGCCGAGACATTATTTGTAAAAATGATCTCCATTTTGATGAAACTCAAGACTATGGGGAAGATCTATTATTCAACCTTAGATATTTTCAATATGTACATCACTTCGTGATCATGAAAGAAGTCGTATACAATTACTGTTATCAATTTGGAAAAGGCCTGGGAACACGCTTTCTTCCCAATGAGTGGGAACTTCAGAAAAATTTTATTACTTATATGGAGAAAATGTGCAGAGATGTTTATCGCCTGAGTGAATGTCAGTGTACACAGATGAACGCATTTTATTACGCGCAGACAGTAGCAACTCTCCAAAGAATAGCAGATGAGCATAAATTGTCTTTCAAAGAAAAGAGAAATAGAATTAAAAAAATTACCAGATCAAAAATTTTTTTTCAAATTCTGACGAAAGAATATAAGGCAAGAAGAATTAAAAGACTTGACTATTTGCTTCTGAAAAGAAATCTGGGATTGAGTTACCATTATATTCACAGGGGATATGTAAAACTAAAAAATGTTATGTACAAGGGATGGGGGACATTGCAATGAAAAAAGAAATAAGTATTATCATTCCGGTATATAACGGCGCGTCACACATAAAGCGCTGCATAGATTCTGTTCTGTCCCAGGATTACATTGGCTGTCAGATTATTATTGTAGATGATGGTTCCACAGATGACACATTAGAAATCTGTTACAACACAGTTGGACAGAATAAATACTTTGTGATCCTGCACCAGGAAAATCAGGGAGTCAGCGCCGCAAGAAATACCGGACTGACGTATGCAAAAAAGGAATGGACTTATTTTCTTGATGCGGATGATGAATTAGATACAGATGCCTTGGAGTATATGCGGACTGTTGCAGATTCATCCTACGAATGGATTATTATGAACTATCGTAAACATGTAGAAGGTACAGAAAAAATATTTTTCGGTTCTGACATCAGCCAGAACGAAAAAATTTATTACAGCAAAGCAGGGTTTGCAGAACTTCTTAATTCCGGATTGTTTATGTATCCATGTGGAAAACTGTATAAAACAGCAATTATAAAGAAACACGAAATATGTTTTCCGCTGAACATTGTTTATGGCGAAGATATTCGGTTTAATCTTTTATATTTTTGTTATGTAGAAAAATACAGGATTGATCCGTTCTCAGCATTTATATACCATATACGGCAAGGCGAAGGGGCCGGAAGTGCGTATTATGAAAACGCATATCAAATGCAAATGGATATTGATGAGGAAATTCTGAAAAAAGTTTATGGAAGCTATAAACTTGACAGACAAACATTACAAGAAATTAATCAATACTTTTTTAAACAGGGGATCAATATCGCTTTCGCTTATTTAACGATTTGGAAACAGCTTCCATTCAAAAAGCGTTATCATGAAATTCAAAAAATTATGAAAGACACACGGTTTAAATTATTTATGAAACAGGAATGGGAATCCGGACGCCTTCATAAAATCGATTATTTTCTTTTAAGAAACGAACAGTTCTTCATATATTATGGTGTGCATGTTCTCTATGTTTTATGCAAGAAGGTCATTCAAAGAGGAAAAGAAAAATGAAAGCAGGTATTATCACAATTACAAACGGAGAAAATTACGGAAACCGTCTGCAAAATTATGCTGTGCAGGAAGCACTAAAGGATATCGGGTTGATTCCTGAAACTATTCATAAAACAACCAATGTATTTAACTCAGAAGATATTTCATTTATATGGAAATTACGTATCAAGTATATATTACATTATCATATCACAAAAGAGGAAAAAAGAATCCTAAATTTTTACCGCTTTACTCACAAATATATAAAAAAAAGCCGATTTATTATTGATAAAAATGTACCTGCTGAACTCGAACAAGAATATCAGTATTTTATTGCAGGCAGTGACCAAGTATGGAATCCCTATTTCGATTATTGCACAAAAGAAAATTTTCTTACATTTACAGAACACGATAAGAAAATTGCATTTTCGCCAAGTATTGCAGTAACCCGTATTCCAAAAGAAAGAGAAGCAGATTTTCGAAATTGGATATCTGATTTTCGTTTACTTTCTGTGCGGGAAAGTCAAGGAGCAGAAATCATATATCAGTTATGCGGACGAAAAGCAGAAGTTTTATGCGATCCAACAATATATTTATCTGCTCAGAAATGGAGAAAACTGGAAAAAAAGGTAAAGAGCATAAAAAAGCCTTATATTTTGACTTATTTTCTCGGAGAATGTCCGAAAGAACTTCGAAAAAGGATTGATCAGATGGCTCAAAACAAAAAACGAGAAGTATTTTGTCTGCAAACCCCAGAGCATTATAGTATTGCTCCGGATGAATTTCTTTATTTAGTTGATCACGCAGACTGTGTATTTACCGATTCCTATCATGGCACTATTTTTTCTTTAATCTTTCATACTCCTTTTTGGGTGTTCACTCGAAAAGAAAATTTTGTTGATATGAGTTCAAGAATAGACGACCTGCTTTCGGCTTTTCATATGAAAGACAGGCTTTGGAACTCTTCGACTGACCTTGGTATATTTCAGATAGACTTTACAGAGTCCGACAGAATTATAACTCAGTTACAGAAAAAGATTTATGGATTTTTGAAAAAAATATACGAAGGAGAAAATAATGCAAAGTCAGATTAATCAGTTGAAGATGGGTACACTTTTAAGCTATCTTTCCATTGGCATACAAAATCTTATTGCAATACTCTACACGCCGGTGATGCTTCGTCTTCTTGGTCAAAATGAGTATGGACTATATCAATTGGCCAGTTCAACAGTTACATATCTTGGACTCTTGAGTTTCGGATTCGGGAGTTCTTATGTGCGTTTTTTTTATCAATACAGAACGCATAACCAGGAAGAAGAAATACGAAGATTAAACAGTATTTTTCTTCTGGTATTCTGTACGATATCAATTATCTGTGTGGTTTTAGGAATTGGTCTGGTAGCTTCTACCGATATTATTTTTGACAGCAGTCTGACCGCTAGTGAAATAACAAAAATACGCTGGTTAATGATTATTCTTGTCATAACTACGGCAATTACCTTTCCTAATATTATTTTTGACTGTTACATTACAGCACACGAGAGATATGTTTTTCAAAGAATTCTCCTGATTGCTGTGAACGTGCTGAATCCATGCCTGACGCTGCCGCTTCTTTTCATGGGATACAGTTCTATGGCTTTAGTACTGACAAATCTGGCGCTGTCCATTTTGCGGTTTGCTTTGAATATATTGTACTGTGTGAAAAAGCTGAACATGGGATTTCAGTTTCATGGTATGGAACTGCATGTATTGAAAAGTGTAGGAATCTTTTCTTTTTATATTTTTTTAAATGAAGTAGTCAATCAGATCAACTGGAATGTTGGAAAATTTGTATTAGGTGTGGTTCAGAATACAAGTGTCGTTGCTGTTTTCTCCGTCGGAAGCCAATTTAACCAGTATTTTCTAAATATGTCGTCAGCCGTATCCAATGTGTTTATTCCAAGAGTAAACAAAATGGTGGCCGAAAACCAGAATGATAAAAGTCTTTCTGACTTATTTATCAGAATCGGACGGGTTCAATATATTATTCTTGTAGCAGTGCTGACAGGCTATATGATTTACGGACAATTTTTTATCAGAAAGTGGGCTGGCGAGGGGTATGAAAGCGCCTATTATATTGGAGCGATTATTATGATTCCCACTCTGATCCCATTAATTCAGAACATAGGAATTGAGATTCAGCGTGCAGAAAACAAGCATAAATTTCGTTCTATTGCTTATTTTATCATTGCAATTGCGAATTTAATTATTACAATACCACTGTCCCAGAGATACGGCGCTATAGGTTCTGCTATCGGAACTGCTATATCCACTATTATAGGAAATATCTTCCTGATGAACTGGTATTACTACAAAAAAATTCATCTAGATATTCCGGCATTCTTCAAAAGCTTATTGAGACCCACGCTGGCTCTGGCAGTTGCAGCGTTAGAAGGAATAGCTGTCAAAGCAGTTTTCGGAGTAGAATCATGGCTTGCGTTCTTTATACAGGGGGCACTTTTCTTAATTGTATACTTTATTGGCTTATGCGGATTTGGTTTTCACAGAGAGGAGCGCGAACAGGTTGAACGAATTAAAAAGAAAATATTTAAAAAGCAAAACTCTTTATGAAATCGCAGAGAAAAGAAATTGTACAGGCTGTGGCGCCTGCGTGTGCGTCTGCCCAAGGCAGTGCATTCATATGACAGAAAATGAGGAAGGTTTTCTATATCCCCGGATCGATCATGACCTATGCATAAACTGCGGTCTATGTCTGAAAAGCTGTCCGTCCGAGCCGGCCGACGATAAAAAGGTACAGGCTATCCGGGCAGGATATAGCCGTGATCCAGCTATCCGAAAGGAAAGTTCTTCCGGAGGGATCTTTTCTCATCTTGCGGAAGCTGTTCTGAAGAAAGACGGAGTTATCTTCGGCGTTAAGATGAAAGACAACAGAGCCGTCACCTGTGAGATAAATCAGGTGACGGATCTTCAAAGCCTGCGGGGATCGAAGTATATACAGAGTCGTACAGAAGCGGCATACATCTATGCACAGAAGCGTCTGGAAGAAGGGCGCTGGGTATTGTTTTCCGGAACTCCTTGTCAGATAGCAGGTCTGTATCGTGTGCTGAAAAAAGACTATCCACGTTTAATTACCGTTGACATTATTTGCCATGGCGTCAGTTCCCCTATAGTACTTGACAAATATCTGAGAGAAACAGGCGGCGGAAAAAAAGCATGCAGAATATCATTCCGGGATAAAGAGAATGGATGGGAAAAATTTTGTATGAAAGTGAATTGGGAAGACAATACAGATAGCTGCATTTCTTTATCCGAAGACCTTTACCTGCAGTCATTTCTGCGAAATCTCAATCTGCGGCCATCCTGTTTCTCTTGCAAATTTCGAAAGATACATCGTGTCAGCGACATAACTTTGGGAGATCTATGGGGAGTTGAAGAAATCATCAAAGAATGGAATGATGATCTGGGATATTCCCTGGTGATACTTCAAAGTAAAGAGGGCGCAGAACTTTGGAATGAGATGAAAGAACAGGTAATATCCCTTCCGATAGAACTTTCTCAGATTCTTTCACATAACGCCAGTCTGCAGACATCTCCTTGGGATACATACTCAAGAGAACTTTTTTTTCGATACCTGCCGCATCATGATCTACGCTACTGCATCCAAAAGGCCGCTAAAGACAATATCGCTAAAAAAATAAGGAGAAAACTTTGGAAAGCATTGAACAATCCACTATAAAAAAGAACAGATATTATTCTATTGATATTATGAAAATGGTCTGCTCACTTCTTGTATCCGGAATTCATGCGGAATTGTTCCTTGATATCAACAGGCCGCTAAGCGAACTGTTTAATGGAGCTTTTGGAAGGATTGGCGTGCCTTTTTTCGCATGCGTGTCCGGATACTTTTTTTTCAAATCAGAGATAAATGGACAAAAAGTCCTGATACATCAAGTGCTCTCACTGTTGAAGTACTATCTGATGTTCAGCGCAGCTTATATTTTCTGGGAATTCCTTATCGGCGCTTTCCCAGCTGTGAATATAATAGAAATGCTCTCAATCATCGGAAAACGATTTCTATTTTATGGTACATATTATCATCTATGGTTCTTTCCATGTATGATTTATGCTCTTGTGGCGGTTCATTTTGCAAGAAAGAAACACATAGTTTGGGGTTTAGTCCTGCTTTCTATTGTGGGATATTTGTTTGACGCACTCACTTACAGCTGGGAAAAAGCCGGACGGCTATTGATATCGGATCTTGATCGTCTGATCGAATGGTTCGATTTTGAATATATCAGAAGATTTGTGGGATTGATATTACCGTTTGTGCTTCTCGGACTGTTTATTTTACACACGAGTGACTATTGGACAGAAAAATGTCATGACCGGATTTTATGGATAGGATGGGGTGCATCACTTGCCATAAACCTCACAGAAACAGCAATTGTTCTGAGGTCAGGAATTGCTCGTGGAACAACAGTAACCTTTACTTTGATGCCTCTGATTTATTTTACCTTTATGTTGGGACTAAGATATCCACTTGCACATCAAAAAAAACTCGGTAGATTCTGCCGGAATGTTTCTATAGTAATATACGGGCTTCATCCATTGTTCTTAGAATGTCTGCCGAAGGTTTTGCCGTTTCATCTGTCGCAAACACCGCTATGGGGAATTGCTATTGGACTCTGCATTCTTATCGGGTGGCTTGTTCAGAATTTGTTCAGGAGGAATAAAACAACTCTATGATTTCAAAAAGGGAAAAACTGTTCGAACAGATACGAACAATAAAGGGATTTTTTTATAAATATTGCATTCCAATTGTTATTATTACCATACTATTAACAGTCGTCGGAACCATCTACTCTCTTACAGGAGTAAATAAAGTCTATTATTCCTCGGCTAGAATCTATGTACGACATTATACCGAAGAACAGGGGTATCTGTCAGAAGGGTTTCTGGTAAGTCAGGATCTGACTGAGGATGCTGTCCAAATTATTCAAAGTATCCCTGTTCTGGAAAAGGCAATTTTTAACTGTAAACTGCAGAACTTGTATAGTGCATCTTCCCTCCAGAAACAAATGTATGCGTATACAGATTATCAAAGCAGAATTGTCAATATCATAATGGCAGAGACGGATCCGGAGCGAGCTCAGACTCTTACCAATGCGGTCTGCAACGCTGCGATAGATCAGATCAATCGTGTAATGAATGGTGATTGGGCTGTTGTTATAGACAGCGCCAGTCTTCCTGACGCTCCCGAATATCCGGTAGTATGGGAAACGGCAATACAGTCCACTGCATTTTCTTTGGGAGTCGCATTTCTTCTGGCCGTCATATACAGTATGCGTGATTATCGGATACGTTCGGCAGAAGACGTAAAAAAATATCTTGGCTTAAGTCTGCTTGGGAGTATTCCGAAAGAAAGCGGCAAACAAAAAAGATTAAAATTGAAATAGCGATTCATTTATGTTGGAGGATTTACGTATGAATATTGTGGATTTTTACAGAAAGAAAATTTATCCGAATATCTATAAATCATATCACACGCTTAACGCAATACGTTATCGCAACTATGGATTTGATCTTTTAGAACAATCATATATAGCTACAGAAAATCTGCATTTTAAAAAAATTATGCGGATTGAAAATGGTGAATTCACTTATGAATATTTTAATTTTTGTTACCTACATAATATTCTATCGCTTATGCTGTACGCTGCGTATCATCATGCATATCCCCAAATATGCATAAATGAAACAAAACATGATCTTATACATTGGGAATGGTATTTTCATCAGCCTTTTGAAAAACAATTATCAGAACAAACTCTTCCCGCAAAGATATGTCCCATTAAATTCTCATCTTTCCAACCACATTTTAAAGATGTATATCAAGCCGAACATATCAGACTCTGGGGTAAGATGTATAAAATTTTTGTGCACTTAAACGATCAGACTCGTGCATATGTAGAAAATGAATATCAGACCATTTTCAAAGATAAATCGCGGGTATTGGGAGTGCTTTGCCGTGGAACTGATTATTTGAGACTTCGCCCTGCCGGTCATCCGGTCCAGCCGGATATTAATGATGTGATCACACTGTGCAGAAAAAAAATATCCGAAGACTCCTATGAAGCTATTTATCTTGCGACAGAAGAAAAACAGATCAGAGATAAATTTGCAGATGCATTTCCTAATATGGTATTAGAAAATAAGCGAACATATTACGACAATATCTATTATAAAAATAACATTCAGTACATAAAGGACGTACATTTTGAACGTGAAAATAATAACTACTGGAGAGGGTTGGAATATCTTTCATCCATCATTTTATTATCACGTTGTACTTCATTAATCGGAGGAAACTGTGGCGGGACATTGGCTGCATTATTTTTGAATGATGGTAATTACCAATATACACACATATTTGACCTTGGCCTTTACCCGTAAAACAGATATCACTGACTTGCAAAGGGGGGGAATTATTTTGAAAATCCATAATTCTAGGAGACTTTATTTTGTTGACATGTTAGAAACTATCTGCATTTTCTGTGTCATTTTTTATCATGCATTTTCCACATCTGTCGATGTAAGGTCTTATGATCATATCGTGGAATATTATATTAAAAGCTGTCTTAGTATATCAATTCCACTTTTTTTCACAGTTAACGGGGGATTGCTTCTTAACAAAGAACTAAACTTAAAAAAGCATATTTTTAAAATGATTCACCTCATTTTTCTGGTCTGCATATGGGATGTGATAAATGTAACGATTAAAATGTTTGTATATCATAAAACTTTATCCTGGGCAGAAATTCTGAAAAAATTGTGGTATTTTGAACCGGGCTGGAGTAATCAATTATGGTACTTAATGGCGTTGTTTGTTATATATGCCTTTTTTCCGCTGCTAAAATCTTCCTATGATCACACAAAAAAAACATTCCTTTTTTTCAGTGTGATCGTTTTTGCTGTAGTTTTCGGGAATTCTTTATTAAACATGATTCTATCAATCACATGCATCATTATTGATTTTCCTGTTTCATCAGAGGAAATCAACTTTTTTAATCAATTTAACCCGCTGCGCGGTTTGTATGGTTACACTTTTGCATATTTTATACTCGGCGGTTTCCTATTTTCCAAAATCGATATCCTGCAAAAAAAGCTTAAACCAATATATGCGGCAGCAGGATACGTTGTTTCTATAGGATTCCTAACCACTTACGGAATAATCATTTCTGTCAAAACGCAAGAAGTGTGGGATACCGTGTCTTCCTCATTTTCCACAGTCTTTGTACTGGCAGCAGCACTTTGTGTTTTCCGCCTCTCTCTTTTATGCTCGAATTCTTCAGAAAGCCGTATCCGAAAAATCATAGAAAATATATCCAGAAATTCTCTTGGTATTTATCTCTTTCAGAGCCTGCTTGCTGATGTTTGTTATACATATTACATCAAACTTCCTGTGTCTCAAAATCTTCTAGGAGATTTGATATTTTCGCTGTGTCTTTTCATCCTGTGTAATCTTTTAACATCACTATGCAAAAAGGTACCATATTTAAAATTTGTGTGTACCCTGTGACAATACGTAAGTAAGGTGTAAACGGTAGATAGTGCGTACCTTGCAGTTTTCTACGTAAGCGCCAAATTGTTAATGCTCTCCTGGGCTGTCATGATCTCGCTCTGTCATGCTGACATGAGA
>ERZ1643246.1953-NODE-1953-length-21033-cov-8.288397_pt1 | contig 21033 bp, 13 predicted proteins | sample MGYA00579265_ERZ1643246 | MGnify/ENA primary metagenome ERZ1643246 (study PRJEB29033, sample SAMEA4952261) | chicken gut metagenome | biome: Broiler Chicken; feature: Gastrointestinal Tract; material: Caecum | place: Ireland | collected 2018 | study: Broiler...
AGGAGAACTTTTATCAATGACTTGTCTTCGGTAAAGCAGCCTCCTGTATGCTGCAAAGAGATTTACAAATCCCAATTTCATAAAAAAAGAGCATTCTCATGCTCTTTTTAAGAAGGTCAGGAAAAATACACCGGAGGCCAGCAACACGATCATCGGCCCGGTGGCAATGTCCGTATAGTAAGAAAGAATCAGTCCGGCCACGCCACAGACCACGGCGATGAGGACGGAGAAGAGATGATAACTGCGCATATTTCTCGCCAGATTTCTCGCCGCCGCTGCCGGAAGAATCAGCAGGGCGTTGATGATCAAAAGTCCCACCCACTGGATGGACAGCATGACGATGATGGCCAGCAGAATCACAAACAGATTATCATACAGACGCACCGAAATTCCCTTGCTCTGGGCCAGGGACGGATTGACGCTGACGAAATGCAGACGGTTAAAACAAAACAGCCAGAATGCCACCGTCAAAGCGAAGGCGATGAGCAGCCCCCAAAGCTCTGTGCGGGTGATACTTAAAATATCTCCGATCAGGAGAGAGTTATATTTTGAAAAATTCCCTCCCACAGACAGTACTGCCAGTCCCACTGCGAGGCCGCAGGAGGCAAACACACTGATGACCGTCTCGGCACCGGCCTTGCCCCGGTATTTAATCCAGTTTAAGAGCAGGGCAAACAGGATACCGAAGAGAATCATGGAAAGGGTCGTATCAGTCATGCCAAGGATCACTCCCAGAGCAATGCCGGTGATTGCCGAATGTCCCAGGGCGTCGGAAAAGAACGCCATCTTGTTATTGACGATCATTGTCCCCAGCAGTCCGAACAGAGGGGTGATCAGCAGCACTGCCGCCAGGGCATTTTTCATAAATTCATATTCAAACATAGTCATTCCTCCTCTGCTTTACGACCGGACAGCGCCGCCGCAGATGGTGCAAACAGCGGATGTTCCGCATATCCGAACGTTTTCCGGAACACATCGGTCCGGTATACCTGCTCCGGCGTTCCTTCGGCCTCCACAGTTTTATCCAGTAAAATCACCCGGTCAGAATACTCGTAGACAAAATCCAGATCATGGCTGATCATCAAAATAGACAGGTCATATTTCCCCTTCAACTCATCCAGAAGCTCATAAAAAAGAGTGGTTCCGTTCCTGTCAATACCGGAAATCGGCTCATCCAGAAGCAGCAGGTTGGGCATCGGGCAGGTAGCCACAGAAAGAAGCACCCGCTGCAGTTCTCCCCCGGACAGGTCTCCCAGACATTGGTCGATGAGATCCTCCGCCTGAAAATGCGACAGCTCCTCTTTTACTTTTTCATAGGTTCTTTTATCCTTCATAAGCCACACCGGACGACGGCTGATACAGGATGCAAAGAAATCATACACCGTGGTGGGCGTGTTTTTATCAAAAGCCAGGTGCTGCGGTACATAGCCGATCTTCATCCGGCTCCGCCGGCCGCTGCGCATATCCTCAAAAATAATTCTTCCTTTATAAGGAATTTCTCCCAGCAGCGCTTTCATGAGCGTGGATTTGCCGGCGCCGTTTTTTCCGATTATGGTCAGCATCTCCCCACAGTAGAGATGAAAATTTACATCTTCCAAAATATGATTATTATCCAGAGTGACATCCACATGTTCAATTTTTGTGCAGTGATTTCCGCACATTTTCGGTTTGATTCGCCGCATTTTTATTCCTCCAGACTATCGGCATTCTGCGCCGCAGTTTTCAATGCTTCCAGATTCTTTCTCATGCTGTCCAGCCAGGCATCCCTGTCATACTCCCCGCTGACGCAGGAATCCAGCTGATACACTTCCATCCCTGTCTCTCCCGCCAGCAGCTTGGATATCCGCCCTGAATACTGACTGTCAGATAAAATGATCCCGTCTCCGGCTTCTTCCACCAGATCGATGAGCGTGCGGATTTCTTTTGCCGAAAAACCGCTGTCCTTTTCCACATCGACTGTTTCCAGAACCGGAAAGCCAAAGGCATCTGCCAGGTAGGCAAAACTTTCATGGAGAAGTACACAGCCCTTCTTCGGGGTGATGGTTTTTAAATCTTCATTTTCTGCCATCAGAGCGTCAATTTTCTCTTTATATTCCAGATAGTTCTGCTCATACTCTTCCCGGTGAGCCGGGTCCATCTCACCCAGAGCGGAAGCAATATATGAAAGTTCCTGTTCATAAAGTTCCGGGTTCAGCCAGGTATGCGGGTTGACTTCCCCGGACTCCAGATCGCCGGCGGACGCATCCGTGTGATCAGCAGAAACAGCCTCTGCCCCGAATCCCTCATCTCGGTGGGCAAAATCCGCCTCTGCCGCAGATACAGACTGATCTTCAGGCTGATCTTCCTCCTCATGGGCATGTTCGTGTCCTTCATGGGCGTGTTCCTCCCCGGGGAGAAGCGCACTGGTTTCCACTCCGTCTAAAGCATATAAAATATTCAGAGACGGATACGTATCGAGCACATCCGAAAGAAAATCTTCCATACCACCGCCGTTGGCCAGAAACACATCGGCCCCCTCCAGAGATACCAGATCTCCCGTACGGAGCTGATAATCATGGAGACATCCGGTCTGTGGTTCCGCCATATTCGCGATCTCCACCCCATCTACACCATCGGTGAGATTCATGACCATGATATAGAGGGGATAGAAGGACGTGACAATACGGAAAGAACTGCCGCCATCAGCCGCCCCTTCTTTTTGACACCCCGCCAGCATCCCGACGCTAAGACAAAGCACAAGAGCCGCTGCCAGAACAGTATTTTTTAGCTTTAGCGAAGACATCCTCCATTTTTCGGAACAGCCGTTCCGCCTTACTTTCTGTCTCCTTTCAGCCACTGCTGTCTTTCTCTTTAAAATCTCCCGTTCCAATGCTTTTCCGCCCTCACTCATCAATTCCGTTTTCCTTCCATAACCGGCGCAGGCGGCTTACCAGCTCACAGAGAGGCAGTCCGACCACATTATAATAATCTCCGCAGATGCCGGAAATAAACACCGCGGCTCTTCCCTGGATTCCGTAAGCGCCCGCCTTGTCCATAGGTTCTCCGGTGGACACATACCAGCGGATCTCCTCATCAGTCATTTCCCGCATGGTCACATCCGTACACACATGAAACTTTTCTTCCGCGATCAGATGTCCATCCGACAAAAGAAGCAGGGACACCCCGGTGTAAACCTGATGAGTCCTGCCGGAAAGAGAACGAAGCATCTTTACCGCGCCTTCCTCCCCATCTGGTTTGCCCAGGACCTTGCCATCAATGGCTACCACTGTATCCGCGCCGATCACTGTGACAGCGTCCGCCGCATCCTGATGCTGTCCTGCCACAGCCTCCGCTTTCCGGTGGGACAGTTCCTCCACCAGTTCTCCCGGATGGGGCGCCTGTATATTTTCGTCGGCATCGCTGACCTCTATGATAAAATCATATCCGGCCTGCGCCAGAAGTTCTTTCCTTCTGGGAGAGCCGGATGCCAGAATAATCTTCATTATAATAAACTCTCCTCGTAAAAACAGAATAAAAAATTATGATGATACCCGGACAAACCGCCCCGCTCACCGGCCGATTTTGCTTTGAGGCGAAACCGGACCGGGTATCGCGCCGTATTTTGTCCTTGTATCATCATAAGCGATAAACAAAAAAGAATCAATAAATTTTTTAGTACCACCGTGTCATCGGCAGATCATTGTTTACATCGTTGGTAAACAGAATCTGATGCAGATCGATGATACCGTTCATGAAAGTTGCCGCGCAGGCGCATAAGTAAAGCTCCCACATACGGGCAAACCGGTCTCCGAACATCTCCACGACCTCATCTTTATGCTCCTGGAAGTTCTTATTCCAGCACAGAAGAGTCTTATTGTAATGACGGCGCAGACTTTCCACATCGAGGGTATAGAAACGATGATCACCGGCAATGTTGATAATCTCTCTCAATGACGGGATCACTCCGCCCGGGAAAATATATTTCTTGATCCAGGCGTCACCCGGATGTTCCTGAAGAGCGCTGATATAATGAAGAAGGAATAATCCGCCCGGCTCCATAACCTCTTTGACACTGCGCATAAACAGATCATAATTATCCCGTCCCACATGCTCCAGCATGCCAACGCTGACCACACGGTCAAACTTCATACCACTCTTTGGCAGATCACGGTAATCCATCAATTCCACTTTCAGCTGGCCTTCCAGCCCTTCTTCCACGATTCTTTCTTCGAATTTCTTCTTCTGCTCTTTGCTTAATGTGATGCCGACGCCTTTGATACCATATTTTTTCGCCGCCTCAATGAGGAGGAAGCCCCATCCGCATCCGATATCCAGAAGGGTCATATCTTTCTGCAGATATAATTTTTCCAGAATACGATCTACCTTATTCACCTGTGCCTGGTACAGCGTATCATCCGGATTCTTAAAATATCCGCAGGAATAGCTCAGAGTTTCATCCAGCCACAGCTTATAAAAATCATTTCCGATATCATAATGGGAAGATACTTCCTTGGACTGATTGGATTTGCTCAAAGATGAAAAAATCAATTTTTTCAGAGACTTCTGGTCGGTAGAAAACTTACCCATCTGTCCCATAAACATATTAAGGGCATGGTAAAGGTCTCCCTCAATCTCCATATCTCTGTCCATATACGCCTCGCCCAGGGCGATGGATGTGCTTGTCAGCAGATCCTTCATGGAAGGAACCTTATTGAAAACGACGGTAAATTCTGATTTACCTTCTCCAATCTGTGCCTCTTCATCTCCGATTTTTACTGTGAAGGGATGCTCATCAAATTTCTGTAAGAATGTCACTAAAGCTTTTGCCTCTAAATTCATACTGTCACTCCTGTTCTTTTCATACAATTTCAAAACGTTTCATATCTGCATGTCCAAAACTACGGTAATTCCTCGTTTTTATTATCGTTTGTAAAGACCAACAGAATAACATTCCTATTTTAGCACAAACAAAATAAAAATGCTTCTATTTTTTTATTTATAAATATTATCCGCCCTCCAGATATGCCAGCGGACCGGCGCGGCACACAAGATGCCGCCCCGGTCCGCCGGTTCAGGAAAGTTATTATATGATCAAAATAAAACTGATTGGCTGATGTCATGCAGGTATTTGTAATACCCGTTTTTGTAACCACCCGGATTGCTCCGCGTTTCACGCTCCCGCAATCCTCCCCTCATTCGCATTCCGCTCTATCGAGCTTCTTGCTCATGTGGGGGCGGCCATTCGTTCTCTTCCTTTTGTAACCACCCGGATTGCTCCGCGTTTCACGCTCCCGCAATCCTCCCCTCATTCGCATTCCGCTCTATCGAGCTTCTTGCTCATGTGGGGGCGGCCATTCGTTCTCTTCCTTTTGTAACCACCCGGATTGCTCCGCGCTTCGCGCTCCCGCAATCCTCCCCTCATTCGCATTCCGCTCTATCGAGCTTCATGCTCATGTAGGGGCGGTTCCCAAAGTCATACCGCCTTATGCAAGCATAGGCGGATGACTTTCTGGAACCTGGTGGTTACAGGTTTGTATATCCCATAAGGGATAAATCTACTTCTCTTGCGCAGTCGCGGCCCTCGCGGATGGCCCATACCACCAGGGACTGTCCACGGTGCATATCTCCGGCCGCAAATACTTTATCCACATTTGTCTTATAGGATCCTGCTTCTGTTTTTACGTTACTCCGCTCGTTGGTGTCCACGCCAAAAGCTTTGGTCACATAGGACTGGCTTCCCAGGAATCCTGCCGCAATGAGAACCAGATCCACCGGAACTTCGTATTCACTGCCAGCCACTTCCGCCATGATGTTCCGGCCAGCCTTTTTGTCAAACTTGCTTTCCAGTTTAACAAGTTTTGCTTTGCAGACCTCTCCCTTTTCATTGGCGATAAATTCTTTGACCGTGGTCTGATATACCCGCGGATCTTTACCGAAGACAGCGATGGATTCTTCCTGACCGTAGTCAGTCTTGCAGACTCTCGGCCACTCCGGCCAAGGGTTATTTGGCTGTCTCTCGTCCGGCAGTTTCGGCATCATCTCCAGCTGGAGCATACTCTTGCAGCCCAGACGGATGGATGTTCCCACACAGTCGTTGCCTGTGTCACCGCCGCCGATCACCATGACATTTTTATCTTTGGCGTCGATATATTTCTTATCAGCAAAATTGGAATTCAGCAGGCTTTTTGTGGTGGCCGTCAGATAATCCACCGCAAAATAAATGCCTTTGCTCTTTCTTCCCGGCACCTTCAGATCTCTCGGATCAGAAGCGCCGCAGCACAGCACGATGGCATCGTACTCTTCTTTCAGCTCCTCTGCCTTGATGTCCACACCCACGTTGACGCTGGTCTTGAAGGTGACGCCTTCCTCTTTCATAATATCGATCTTTCGCTCGATATAAATCTTTTCCAGCTTCATATTCGGGATTCCGTACATCATCAGTCCACCCGGACGGTCGGAACGCTCATAGACTGTCACGGAATGTCCACGCATATTCAGATAATGTGCCACTGTCAGTCCTGACGGTCCGGAACCTACGACGGCTACCTTTTTGCCGGTCCGCACAGCCGGCGGTTCCGGTTTGGCAAGACCTCTCTCGTAGGCCCGCTCGATGATGCTCAACTCTTTTTCTTTAATATTGATCGGGTCCCCGTTCAAATTACAGGTACAGCCTACCTCGCAAGGATGCGGGCAGACCCGCCCGGTAAATTCCGGGAACGGGTTTGTCTTTTTTAATCTCTGGTACGCTTCATCCCAGTTTCCGGTATAAGTCGCATCATTCCACTCAGGAATCAGATTATTCAACGGGCATCCGGTCACCATTCCATTGATCAGAATACCGGACTGGCAGAACGGCACACCGCAGTTCATACATCTGGCTCCCTGTATTTCCTGTTCTTTCCGGGACAGAGGGGTATGAAATTCATTGAAATGTCTGATTCGTTTTAACGGCGCTTCCGCAACGCTTTCTTTTCTTTCATATTCCAAAAATCCAGTTGGCTTTCCCACGATTCTCCCCTCCTATCCTCTTTTTATCTCATAAAATGCTTCAATCTGCGCCTGTTCTGCACTTAAGCCCTTGCCTTCCAGCTCGGAAATCTTCTGCAGAACCTTCTTGTAATCATGCGGAATGATCTTCTTAAATTTCGGCAGATATTCGCTGAAGTTATTCAGAATTTCTTTTCCTTTTTCGGAATTGGTATACGCCACATGATCTGTGATCATGTCCTTAATCTCCATAACATCGTATTTGGATACGATCGGCTCGGAAGAAACCATCTCTCTGTTGAGCCGCAGGTACAGGTCACTGTCCTCATCGAGAACATAAGCCACGCCGCCGCTCATGCCGGCCGCAAAGTTCTTACCGGTTTTACCGATGATCAGAACCTTTCCTCCTGTCATGTATTCACAGCCGTGATCTCCGACACCTTCCACAACCGCTGTAGCTCCGGAGTTACGAACACAGAAACGTTCTCCCGCCACACCGTTGATGTAGGCCTGGCCGCTGGTCGCACCGTAAAGAGCCACGTTTCCGATGATGATATTGTCATCCGCTTTGAAACGGATTCCCTTCGGAGGATATACGATCAGTTTTCCGCCGGATAAGCCTTTGCCAAAGTAATCGTTGCTGTCTCCGATCAGCTCCAGGGTCAGCCCCTTCGGAATAAATGCACCGAAGCTCTGTCCGCCGGCGCCGGTACACTGCACAGTAAATGTATCGTCATCCAGCGTATCCTGATATTTCTTGGTAATCTCAGATCCAAACATGGTGCCGAGAGCTCTGTTGGTGTTGCCCACGTCGATGGAAATGCTTCTCTTCTGTTTTTTATCCAGTGCTGTCTTTAATTTATTGAGAAGAATCTTCGCATCCACAGTCTTTTCCAGCTCAAAATTATATTCATTCTTTTTGTTGTAGCAGATCGGATGGGTCTTATCCAAATACGGATTATCCAGAATTTTGGATAAATCCAGATGGTATTTCTCCTGTGCTTCCGGACGCTCTTTCAATAAATCTGTCCGTCCCACCAGTTCATCCACAGTGCGCACGCCAAGTTTTGCCATGTACTCTCTCAGTTCCTGGGCGATGAACATCATGTAATTGATGACGTATTCCGGTTTTCCTTTGAAACGTTTTCTCAGTTCCGGATTCTGTGTTGCCACACCAACCGGACAGGTATCCAGATTGCAGACACGCATCATGACGCATCCCATGGTGATCAGCGGACCGGTGGCAAAACCGAATTCCTCTGCTCCCAGAGCCGCCGCGATGGCCACGTCTCTTCCACTCATGAGCTTTCCGTCTGTCTCGATGATAACCTTGTTACGCAGATCATTCTGAATCAGCGTCTGGTGTGTTTCTGCCAGGCCCAGCTCCCATGGAAGTCCCGCATTGTAGATAGAGTTTCTAGGCGCCGCTCCTGTACCTCCGTCATAACCGGAAATCAGGATGACCTGCGCACCGGCCTTTGCCACACCGGCAGCAACCGTACCGACGCCGGCTTCAGATACCAGCTTGACAGAAATCCGGGCATCTTTGTTGGCATTTTTCAGATCATAAATTAACTGTGCCAGGTCCTCGATACTGTAAATATCGTGGTGCGGTGGCGGGGAAATCAGACCCACGCCCGGCGTTGAGTGTCTGGTCTTTGCCACCCACGGATAAACCTTGGCTCCAGGCAGATGACCGCCCTCGCCCGGTTTTGCACCCTGGGCCATCTTGATCTGAATCTCCTGCGCGCTGACCAGATAACGGCTGGTCACACCGAAACGTCCGGAAGCCACCTGTTTGATGGCGGAACATTTATTCAGTCCGTCCGGTCCGACGGTCAGTCTCTCCAGATCCTCGCCGCCTTCACCGGTATTGGATTTACCATGGATCTTATTCATGGCGATGGCCAGAGTCTCATGGGCTTCTTTGGAGATGGAACCGTAACTCATGGCTCCTGTCTTAAATCTCCTTACAATGGACTCAGCCGGTTCCACTTCCTCAATCGGAATTCCCTTTTCCGGATATTCAAAATCAATCAGTCCCCGCAGGGTGATCGGTGCATTTTCTTTATTGATCATGGACGTATACTGTTTAAACAGTTCATAATTTCCCGTCCATGTGGCTGTCTGTAAAGTATGAATGGTCAGCGGATTATAAAGATGTTCTTCCTTTCCGCTTCTGTACTGGTGTGTTCCCTCGCTGTCCAGAGTCAGGTCATTGGTCAGTCCCAGCAGATCGAACGCTTTGGAATGGTGCACATCCACATCTTCCGCGATATCATCAAGGGTGATACCTTCCACCCGGCTGACGGTGTTGGTAAAGTATTTGTCAATGACATCTTTGCTGATGCCCACCGCCTCAAAGATCTGGGAACCCTGATAGGACTGCAGAGTGGAAATACCCATCTTGGAGGCAATCTTCACGATACCGTGCAGCACTGCGTTATTGTAATCATCCACGGCCGCATAATAGTCTTTTTTCAGCAGACCGTCCTGGATGAGTTTCTTAATACCAAACTGCGCCATGTACGGATTGATGGCACAAGCGCCGTAACCAAGCAGTGTGGCAAAATGATGCACCTCTCTCGGTTCTCCACTTTCCAGAATAATCTTCACCGATGTACTCTTCTTTGTCTGAATCAGATGCTGATGCACTGCGGATACCGCCAGCAGAGACGGAATCGCCACATGATTTTCATCCACACCCCGGTCAGTCAGAATGACAACCGTCGCACCGTTTTTGTGGGCCTGGTCCACTTCGATGCAGAGACGCTGGATGGCCTTTTCCAGATTGGTGCCCTTATAATAAGTAATCGGCACATCCTTCGTCACGATATTATGAATCTTTGCGTAACGGATCTTTAACAGGTCCGTGTTGGTAAGAATCGGATTATTTACTTTTAATACCCGGCAGTTCTCCGCCTTTTCTTCGAGGATATTTCCCTCATCTCCAATATAAATAGAAGTAGAGGTGACGATTTCCTCCCGCAGGGCGTCAATCGGAGGGTTGGTTACCTGGGCAAACATCTGCTTAAAGTAGTTAAACAGCGGCTGATGCATTTTGGAAAGCACCGGCAGCGGGGAATCGATACCCATGGCGCCGATGGCTTCATTTCCATTTAAGGCCATCGGAAGGATCGCCGATTTCAGATCCTCATAGGTATAGCCAAAGGCCTTCATCAGTCGGTTATTTTCTACATAGTCATATTCTTCCACAGCCACATTCGGAATCTTCAGATCAGAAAGCTGTACCAGGTTATCAGACAGCCATTCACCGTAAGGCTGTTTCTTAACATAAGAATCTTTTAATACTTCATCGTCAATGAGCTCACCTTTTACAGTGTCGACCAGAAGCATTTTGCCCGGATGCAGTCTCTCTTTCTTCACAATGTGAGTGACGTCAAAATCCAGCACACCCACCTCAGAAGAAAGGATCAGCTGATCATCATCGGTAATATAGTAACGGGAAGGTCTCAAACCATTTCTGTCCAGAACGGCTCCCATGATATCTCCGTCAGAGAACAGAATGGATGCCGGGCCGTCCCACGGCTCCATCATAGTAGCATAATACTGATAGAAGTCTCTCTTTTCCCGGCTCATACTCTCATCATTCTGCCACGGCTCCGGAATGAGGATCATCACTGCCAGAGGCAGAGGCATACCGCTCATCACCAGGAATTCCAGCGTATTATCAAGTCTTGCGGAGTCAGAACCATTCGGATCCACAACCGGAGTCAGCTTTGTCATTTCATCTTTCAGATAATCGGACTCCATCTTCTCTTCCCGGGCGAGCATCTTGTCGGCGTTACCCCGGATAGTGTTGATCTCACCATTATGAACAATATAACGGTACGGATGCGCTTTCTCCCAGCTAGGCACTGTGTTGGTGGAGAAACGGGAATGTACCAGTGCAATGGCAGATTCATAATCCGGATCATGGAGATCCGCATAGAAGTTACGAAGCTGTCCCACCAGGAACATTCCTTTATATACGATGGTCCGGCTGCTCAAAGAAACCACGTAAGAGAAATCATTGGACTGCTCAAATACTCGTCTTACAATGTAAAGACGACGGTCAAAATCCACACCTCTCGGCACATCAAACGGACGTTTCACAAAGCCCTGCATGATATAAGGCATGCAGTCTTTGGCCTTCTTTCCGAGGATCTCCGGCTGCACCGGAACCTCTCTCCATCCGAGGAAATTCAGTCCCTCTTTCTCCACGATAATTTCGAACATTTTCTTGGCGCGGTTTCTCTTCAATTCATCCTGCGGCATGAAGAACATACCAATACCATAGTCTCTTTCCTGACCAATAAAAATGCCGAGGGAATCACAGGCTTTCTTGAAGAACTTATGGGAAATCTGTACTAAGATTCCTACTCCATCACCTGTCTTACCCTCGGCGTCTTTGCCGGCTCTATGTTCAAGATTTTCAACAATTTTCAATGCATTGGACACTGTCGCATGGCTCTTGATTCCCTTGATATTTACCACGGCTCCAATACCGCAGTTATCATGCTCAAAGGAGGAATCATACAGGCCCTGCTGCACTCTCTCCTGATGATACATGCTCTCACCCTTTCTCTTATACAGTTATAGATAATCCAAACATGATATTCTTTCTCATCTGTCTTGCAGTTATCATCTTACCGTATTTCAGGGAATTTGTAAATATAAACATTTTAATCTATTGTCTAATAATTAGTTTTTATTTTTAAATCTTTATTATTTTCAGATTATTTTGAGCTATATCTCCTATTTTGTTCTTATTTATCACAATTTACATCTAAAAATCCAGCTGATTGCATTCAAAAAAATGCAATTCTTTTTGTCAGCAGAGTGTGACAGTCTTTTGAGAACACATTTATACATACAATTAATACAATTTAAAACGAATGAGAATTATTTTGTTCCTTCACAAAATATACAGCCATTGGAAATAATTTCAGCAGAAAATACACTTTTGCAATAAATATATTTATATCAAAAAATATTCTTGTAAATCAAAACAAACTATGCTATATTGATGTTAGGAAAGCACCTGCTCTGTAAGCGGAGCCTTCCTGACATAAAAACATCTTTAATGACTTCGCCTATCCTGAGTGCAGACAGGATAGGCAAATTTATTTCTCACTTCTTTTTTTATCTAAAAGAGCCAGAAATGCAATGACAATAAATATTTTTTCAATATTTTATTTTTTATTAATATATTTACAAATCTCCCACAATCCTCTTCAATATTTCCAGCAGCTCCTCCTCGCTCTCCACGATATAGTCCGGCTGATGCCGGATAATTGAAGTATCGTTGTGATGGCGGTTTAAAAGTATCATATGCCAGCCGGCCGCTCCGGCTCCTTCCACATCGTTTTCGATGGAATCACCAATGTACCAGGTTTCATCCCGGTTGAGATCCAGGGCCTGTTCTACCGCCCGGAAGGTGCGCACATCCGGCTTGAAGTATCCGACGGCGTCGGAGACAAAGATTTTGTCGTCAGAAAACCAGCGTTCCAGACCCATCCCCCGGATCTTTTCCATCTGGTGATCGGTATCTCCGTTGGTGAGGATTGCCAGGGAAACATTGCGATTTTTCAGCAGATCGAGAATCTTCTCCATGGTTTCAGAGATATCCAGATGCTGCTGGTGTTTCCGGTAAGCGTGCTGGAATTCCAGGGCTTCTTCCTCCGTGATCGCAAATCCAAAGTCCTCCATCGCATGCGTCATACGGTAAACGCCGGCGCCGTCCACCGTCATGGTGCCCGCCATTACCTGGTCAAAAACTTTGTCGCTGTGCACGCGCGAAGCCGCATACAGTGCATACATATCTATATCATATTTATCCTGCCACAGTTCTTTAAATGCCCGTTCAAAAGGCTGAACCATATCGTACAGGGTTTCATCCACGTCAAATATTATGTTCATTTTATACTTTGTTTTCCTTCTATTGTTATAGTGTCATTGTTTTATATTGCACCATCATTTTACGTGGCGCAATTGGTCCACAGTGTTTTTTCCCGTAAAGCTTATATTTCAGAAAAAACTCCCACAGGAAAAGATTTCCCGCGGGAGTCTCTGTACATTTTATATTGGGAGACGGAAAGAGAATACTCTTTCCGTCCCGTCCATATCTGAGAATCGTGCACGCGGCACTTCCAGATATATTTTATTTGTAGAGTTCTACCATTCTCTTCAGTTTCTCGTAACGAGCCTTTGCAGCTTCTTCGGATTCTTTGAAGAGTTTCTCTGCTCTTTCTGGGAATGGTTTCACCAGACGAGTATAACGAGCCTCGTTGTTCAGGAATTCCTGATAAGAACCGTCGCCCTCTTTGGATGTCAGAGTGAATGGATTCTTTCCTTCTGCTTTCTTAGCTGGGTCGAAGGAGAAGAGGTTCCAGTAACCAGCCTTAACGGCTTTCTTCATCTCATCCTGGCAGTGGTTCATTCCGCCTTTGGCGATTCCGTGAAGTTCACATGGAGCGTATCCGATGATCAGGGATGGTCCGTCGTAAGCTTCTGCCTCTACGAGACATTTAACAGCCTGGTTAGGGTTAGCGCCCAGAGCAATCTGTGCTACGTATACGTAACCATAGCTCATAGCGATCTCAGCAAGGCTCTTCTTGCTTACTTCTTTACCAGCTGCAGCGAACTGACAAACTTCACCGATGTTGGAAGCTTTGGATGCCTGTCCACCTGTGTTGGAGTACATCTCTGTATCAAATACCATTACGTTTACGTTCTCGCCGGAAGCAAGTACATGGTCAAGTCCGCCGAAACCGATATCGTATGCCCATCCGTCACCACCGAAGATCCAGATGGATTTCTTGGAGAGATACTGTTTCTTCTCAAGAACTTCTGCAGCATCCGGGCATCCGGCAGCGGCAGCTTTTTCCAGTTCTGCGATCAGGGCTTTTGTATCAGCCATGTTCTCTCTGGTGTTCTCTTTTGTCTCCATGAACTTGTTGAATGCAGCCTTGAATTCGTCTGTTGCTTTATCGGAAGCAGCCATCTTCTGTAATTTAGCGATAGCCTGTTCACGTAAAGTCTTCTGTCCAAGGTACATACCGAAACCATGCTCAGCGTTGTCCTCGAATAAGGAGTTCGCCCAAGCAGGACCCTGTCCGGAGTCTTTGTTTACAGTATATGGACATGTTGCAGCAGGTCCGCCCCAGATGGAGGAACATCCTGTTGCGTTACTGATGTACATCTGCTCACCAAATAACTGAGTGATCAGACGAGCGTAGGATGTCTCTGCACATCCTGCACAGGATCCGGAGAACTCAAGCAGCGGCTGGTTGAACTGGGAACCTTTTACAGTTGTATCTGCAGGTGCGCCCGGTTTCTTTCCAACGCTTGCTACCAGGTAATCGAATACTGGCTGCTGATCTGCCTGGGATTCCTGAGGTACCATCTGGATAGCTGCTGTCGGGCAGACTGTGATACACTCGCCGCATCCCATACAGTCTAACGGAGATACGCTCATTGTATATTTGTATTCGCTTGCTTTCGGTTTTGTATCTGCAACCTTCATGTTATCAGGTGCAGCTTTGATCTCATCCTCGCTTACCATGAACGGACGGATTGTAGCATGGGAACATACAAACGCACACTGGTTACACTGGATACATTTCTCAGGATCCCATTCAGGAACTGTTACGGCTGTACCACGTTTCTCGTATGCGGAAGCACCCAGCTCGAACTGACCGTCTGCGATATCCTTGAATGCGGATACTGGCAGGTTGTCGCCATCCATAAGTCCGATAGGTTCCATTAACTCTTTTACCATCTTCACTGTTGCAGGACGACCTTCCAGTTCTGGTGCCGGAGCATCCGGTTCCGGATTGGACCAGGAAGCTGGAACCTCTACTTTATGAAGAGCGTCTACACCAGCGTCGATTGCTTTGTAGTTCATCTCTACTACTGCGTCACCCTTCTTGCTGTAGGACTTCTTAGCAGCTGCTTTCATGTACTCAACTGCTTCCTCGATCGGCATCAGGTTCGCAAGTTTGAAGAACGCGGACTGAAGGATTGTGTTGGTACGTTTACCCATACCGATCTCAATCGCTTTGTCGATAGCGTTGATGGTGTATAACTGAATGTTGTTGTCTGCAATGTATTTCTTGGACTCTGCAGGCATATGTTTGTCTAATTCTTCGTCGCTCCACTGGCAGTTGATCATGAAGATTCCGCCTGGTTTTACGTCCTGAACCATCTTGTAGCCTTTTACAACGTAAGATGGGTTATGACAGGCAACGAAGTCAGCCTGGTTGATGTAATACGGGCTCTTGATCGGGTTGTCACCAAAACGAAGGTGAGAAATTGTGATACCACCTGTCTTCTTGGAGTCATACTGGAAGTAAGCCTGGATATATTTATCTGTGTGGTCACCGATGATCTTTGTGGAGTTCTTGTTAGCACCAACAGTACCGTCTCCGCCAAGACCCCAGAACTTACATTCTACTGTACCAGGAGCAGATGTGATCGGAGCAGGTTTAACCTCCGGCAGGGACAGATTTGTAACATCGTCCACGATACCGATTGTGAAACGAGGCTTCGGATCATCTTTCTGAAGCTCTGTATATACAGCGAATACAGATGATGGAGGGGTATCTTTGGAACCTAATCCATAACGTCCGCCTGTAAGAACGATATCGTTAAGACCAGCTTCACGAAGAGTAGCAGCAACATCCAGGTACAGAGGCTCGCCTAAGGAACCTGGCTCTTTTGTACGGTCAAGAACTGCAATCTTCTTCACTGTCTTAGGAAGTACCTTCAGTAATGAGGAGGATACCCATGGACGATATAAACGAACTTTAACTAAACCAACTTTTTCGCCGGCCTTTGTCAGATAATCGATAACTTCTTCTGCAACGTCACAGATGGATCCCATAGCGATGATCACACGGTCTGCATCCGGAGCGCCGTAGTAATTGAATAAGTCGTAGTCTGTGCCTAATTTTTCATTGATTTTTGCCATGTATTTCTCTACAACAGCCGGTAAAGCGTCGTAAACGGAGTTACATGCCTCACGATGCTGGAAGAAAACGTCGCCGTTCTCGTGAGAACCGCGCATAGCAGGTTTTTCAGGGTTCAGTGCATGCTCACGGAAAGCTTTTACAGCGTCCATGTTGCACATTTCTTTCAGATCTTCGTAATCCCATTTTTCGATCTTCTGAATCTCGTGGGAAGTACGGAAACCATCGAAGAAGTTGATAAACGGAACTTTGCCTTCAAGGGCTGCAAGATGTGCTACCGGGCTTAAGTCCATAACTTCCTGTGGGTTTGTCTCAGCCAGCATAGCGAAACCGGTCTGACGGCAGGCATAAACATCGCTGTGGTCGCCGAAGATGTTCAGGGACTGTGTAGAAACAGTACGTGCGGAAACATCAAATACACATGGAAGCTGTTCTGCAGCAATCTTGTACATATTAGGAATCATTAACAGAAGACCCTGAGATGCTGTAAATGTTGTGGTAAGAGCACCTGCTGCCAGAGAACCGTGTACAGCACCTGCTGCACCTGCCTCGGACTGCATTTCATTTACTATTACCTGATGACCAAAAATGTTCTCCTGTCCGGCAGCTGCCCACTGATCGATGGAGTCAGCCATTGGACTGGATGGTGTGATAGGATAGATAGCTGCAACTTCAGTATAAGCGTAAGCAACATGAGCAGCAGCGGTATTTCCATCCATGGACTGTTTTGCTCTAGGCATTGAAATTTCCTCCTTAATAAGTTAAAGATATGGTTTATAATTCGACATAATATTAACATTTTTTTGAGAATCTGTAAAGCGAAATCGCCCATGTTTGTATACAAATACAAGATTATACCCTAAAAAATGTCAATCTGCCAAATGTTGCCCTTGACACAGTACTTTTAACGTATGCCGCGCCGATTTTCAGACATCCTACGCTGCTATCGGATACATAAAAATCCCTGTATACAGCAGGTTCCTGTGCCGGAATCCCCGGCACCGCCTCATTTCCTCCACAACAGTGAAAAAATGAAAAAAAACAACAAAAAAGTACTGTTTCTCTGTATAAAAAAACAAATGTATCCAAAATAGGGAATGTACTCCGTGACCACCCCGTAAATCTGCTCCTTCCGGATGACCAGACGGTCCTCCCGGGCATTGGCGTCTCCCTTTGTGACATAGGCGTCCGGCTGTACTTTATCCACAATGCGGTGGGTCACGCAAATGAGCTGTCCACCATAAGGGGCGTAAAAAGCCACAATATCCCCGGTCTCATATTCCTCCTCTTCTTTCACAAACAAAAGGCTTCCCTTTTCAATGACCGGACTCATGCTGTCCGAGGTCTCATAATAGATCTGCCGGCCGGCAAGAAAAGCCAGTCCGGACAGAAAAAACACGCCAAAAAGCAATCCCCACATCACTCCTGTGAAGACTTTCACAATACCCCGGCAGATTACATAAAATTGATTCATAGTATAAGATATGATTCCCGCATGCAAAATATTACAAATGATGCCAGCATTCCGCCGCATAAACACGGTCCGAAGGGAAATGCATCCCGGCGGCCCGCTCTTTTAAATAGTACCAGATACAATCCCCAGATTCCACCGGCAAAAATCCCCAGCACCGCCGCCAGCACCGTTCCTTTCCAGCCGAGAAACAGGCCTCCCGCCGCCATCAGTTTGATATCGCCGCCGCCAAAACCGCCCGGTACCAGCACGGCGGTCAGAAACATGGGAACGCTGATCACCAGCATCCCCAGCATGCGTTCCACCATATCCGGTCCCGGTACTGTAAAGACCGAACAAATTCCCGTCACAAAAACAGCTCCGTTCAGCCGGTTGGGAATCCGCATGGTCTTAAAATCTGTCCAGGCGATGACGAGCAGCAGTCCACAAAATACAGCAATGGTCGTCCAGCACAAAATATCCGCGATTCTTCTCTCCTCCTTATCATATACCGGTCTACATCCTTCACACAGCCGCTCCGCTTTTTTAAAAAAAAAAGACGGCCGTGCAACTTACGCACAGCCGTCTTTCTGAAGTGAGGGGTACTTCATGTAGAAAATAATTTCATGACGTTATTATATCATAATCGTCAAATTAATCAATTGTTCTTTATGACTTTTTCACTATATATTTTTCCATTAAGCCTCGTTTGCATACAGAAACCCGCTGTCAGAAAAATTCTTCTATATGATTACCGGCCTTGTCCGTCCGGTACAGCGGCGGTTTCCCCTGCCGGATCTGCCGCTGTGGTTTCTCCTGTCTCGTCCGATGCTGCCGTGGTCTGCCCTGCTGCATCAGACGTCGCTGCAGCGCCGTCTGATGAACCTGCCGCTTCCGTGTTCTCCCCGTTCTGATCTGAGGACGCCGACGGATTTTCCGTGGTGGCTGCTGCTGCCGCATGCTCCTCGTAGGTCTCAAAATACAAGTTGGAGCCGTCATTCTTCACCTGATCTGTCTGGAAATACAGATAATTATGCTCCGCCGGATGCAGCACGCCGTCGATGGCCTCCAGACTCGGACTGCAGATCGGACCCACAGGAAGTCCGTCATTTTTGTAAGTATTATATGGGGAGTCAATCTCCAGATCCGCATACAGGACCCGGTCCACCCCGTACATTCCTTTCGTCATCGCATATACCACCGTGGAATCAAACTGCAGACGCATATTCTGTGCCAGCCGGTTATTGATGACGCCGGCTACCATAGGGTATTCTTCCGGACGCTCGGTCTCTTTCTGCACCAGAGACGCACGGATGAGCACCTCTTCCACGCTCATACCCATAGCCTCGGCCTCCTGCTGCCGCTGCTCATCAAACTTCTGCAGAAATTCATCGAGGATCTTGGCCACCAGCTCATCCCCGGTCATATCCTCCGACAGATAATACGTATCCGGGAAAATGTATCCTTCCAGCTGATAAAATACCTGATCCGCCGCCGGCAGGATATCCTTATACTGAAAATCCGCCGCCGCGTTTTCCACCGCTGTCAGGAACTCCTCCTGGCTCATAACGCCTTCGTTTTCCAGCTTCTCCGCGATCATCGGAATGGAGTAGCCCTCCGGAATGGTGAAGGAGTCTTCCTTCTTCTGAGCACCGCCGGTCACCAGCGCCTCAATCACATCATCCAGACACATGCCGTCGTTGAGTTCAAAAGTTCCATAACGGAGCTTTCCTCTGTCATCGGAAAAATATATTTTCAGTAAAAATGCCGTTTCATAACGGATGACGCCCGCGTCTTTCAGCTCCTGCGCCACCTGTCTGGTGCTGCTGCCCTGATCAATGGTCACTTCCACCGGATTGCCTTCCGTGGACTCCGTCCTGGAATACTCCCGCCAGATGGAAAACCCAAAAGTGAGTATCACTGCCAGAACCACAACGCCGGCCGCCAGCAGAATCTTCTGCCACAGCCGCAGAGGTTTCTTCTCCACAGCTTCGCCGACGGTCTTTAAAATATCATCATCCCGGGAATCTTCCGGCGCTTCCATCTCCTTCCGGCTTTCGCCGTCTGCTCCTCCCGGCTCTTCTTCATCGTTGTACAAAGCCACGCGCTTCCGGGAACGCCTGCGGCGTTTCATGCCGGCGGATTCCTCCGGATCATCTTCCGTTCCGGCACCTTCCGCCGTGCTGCCGGTCCCGGTTTCCACAGGACTGATATCAGCTGTCTCCTCTGTGACATTTTCCTCCGGCTCTGCCGGCTTTTCTGCTTCTGGCTCTGCCGCCCCTCCTGTTTCCGCTGCACCGATGGTTTCCTCTGCTGCCGACGGCTTTTCTTCCGGCGGCGTTCCAGCTCCAGTATCTTTCTTTTCCGGTTCCGGTTTAAACTTTATCTCCAAAATGTATCCCTCCATACGCGCCTGCATTTACTTTTCCCTGCAGGCAGCAGGTTTATTCTTTATCATCACTGCGGCACCAGGTCCGCCTGTTGTTTCTTTTTTACCTTACCACATATCCCCCTGTCCGACAAGGCCGTTTTGGCTCTTGCACAGGAATTGGAAATGCTATAGACTGATGATAATAAAAACCTGTAGAAATACCGTACATTTTCTTGCTGAAATATTTCGGCCATCCGCATGAAAGCGGCGGCAAAAATGCACCGGCGTTTCAATTAAGAACCCAAAAATATTTCGGCCTTATACATCGCCGCAGAGACCGGGAAAGGAAACCGACATGCAAGCACCGTTACATTTTATTTTAAAATTCGATATGATGCCGCCCTATGACCAGGCTTACCGCCGCGCGGCGGACGTTTTGTCATGCCCTTCCATTATGTCGGTGGATTCGACGATTATGTCGCTGGATTCAACGGCCACAGATCCAGGCGGCGGCACGATCATCCTCTGCGATACCAATGAGGCCATTGGGCGGCACAAAGCTGAGAGACTGCCGGTCATCGCCGTCTCCCACGAGGGCAATTCTTCTGAGGATCTGATGGGAACACCCTGGCTGATCCTTTCCCCTGAGGCGCTGACGCCGGAGTTTCTTTATGAGGTGTACTGCCGTTATTACCGGCAGCCCATGTGGATTCTTCGGACGGAACGCTGCCTGCTCCGGGAATTATGCCAGGAAGATTTTGGCCCGCTGGACCTTCTGCAGCAGGAAAATGTACAGAATTCTGACGGCTGCTTTTTCCCCACTGGCTGCCATAGTCCGGAGGAATTCCTCTATGATTATATCCGACACCAGTATCCGTTTTTTGGTTTTGGAATCTATGCAGTTCTGGAAAAAGAGTCGGAGGATTTCATGGGAATCGCGGGGTTCGCCGGAGTTACTGAGGCTGCCCCTGACGGCGATCGTTTATTCCCGGCCACTCAGAATAGAGTTGAAGACCGCTCAACCATTATCACAGCCGATACCAGCGACAGTCATCATCAACTTTCCGCAGAAGTCAGTTATGCTCTGCTCAGCAAATACCAGCATCGGGGATTTGCCGAAGAAGTGCTTCGCGGCCTGATAGCCTACGGACGCAAAAAGGGCGGATTCGAACAGTTTATTGCCCGAATCCGCCCGGAGAATGCCGCTTCTGTGGCCCTCGCCAAAAAATGTGGTATTCAAATTTATGATATCTGATCACAGCTGCATGTCCCGG
>ERZ1643246.1954-NODE-1954-length-21032-cov-7.966582_pt1 | contig 21032 bp, 14 predicted proteins | sample MGYA00579265_ERZ1643246 | MGnify/ENA primary metagenome ERZ1643246 (study PRJEB29033, sample SAMEA4952261) | chicken gut metagenome | biome: Broiler Chicken; feature: Gastrointestinal Tract; material: Caecum | place: Ireland | collected 2018 | study: Broiler...
GTGCTGCGAGAGCGGGGTATGCTGCCGAAAAAAGCACAGGTTGGGGTGTGTCGATAAATTGTAATCTCGCCATGCTCCCTTCAAACATTTGATTCACTTACATCTTCACGGATTACCTTATTTTCCTGCATTAGCTCATACATGTTCACAGTAAATGTGCTATACTAAGGATAACAGCGGAATCCATGTGCCATGGAAAGGAGGCCATCATGGCACAACGTAAAAAACGTGAATCCGGTAGCGGAACCATCACTAAGCGAAAAGACGGACGCTGGGAAGCACGCTATACTTCCGGCATAAATCCCGCGACCGGCAAACCAATCCGGCACTGTATTTATGGCAAAACACAAAAGGCAGTTGCTGCAAAATTACGTGAGGTGACGCGGGATATCGACACCGGCTCTTATATTGAACCGACACAATATACGGTCGCTGAATGGATGCAAACCTATCTTGCGGAGTATACCATGAATTTGAAGCCCTACGCACTGCACTCCTACGAAGCTGTAATACGAAATCATATAACACCGGCACTAGGCAAGATCAAATTGCAGGCATTGAACACGGTACAAATTCAGGCCTTTGTGAATTCGCTTTGCCGACCTGTATGCAATGGAGGCAAAGCACTCTCACCTAAAACTGCAAAGAATGTTTATGGTGTTCTGCATCGAGGGCTGGATCTGGCGGTTCGTATCGGTCTGTTGCGTTGCAACCCAGCAAGTTCATGTATTCTGCCCAAAGTACCGAAGCCGGAGATCAAGACAATCACAGATGAGCAATTAGATCGTTTTCTTGCGGCCTGCCGTCCTGACCCATTTTACCGACTCTATCTGGTCGATTTGTTCACAGGTATGCGGCAGGGCGAAATTCTTGGTCTATCTTGGCCGGATATCGACTGGGAACACGGCTCTTTGTATCTGCATCAACAACTACAGCAATACTTGACGCGGGGCGACTGCAATTGCTACATGAACACCTTGAAAAACGGCAAGTCACGCACCATTACAGTAGCACCTACCGTGTTACATATTCTACAGGAGCAGCGACTGCTGCAAAATAGACAGCGCATGGCGGCAGGTGCATTATGGGAAAACGAATTCAATCTGGTTTTCACGAATGACCTCGGGCGACCTCTGAACCGCAGGACCGTATATAAGCATCTCAAAAAGATACTTGCCAGCATTGGCATGAATGATTGTTATTTCCATACGCTCCGACATACGTTCGCCACCCTCTCCCTGCAAAACGGTGACGATGTTCTGACCGTAAAGGAGAACCTTGGGCATCATTCTGCGGCATTTACACTGAATACCTACGGTCATCTGACACAGGCTATGCGCCGCGACAGCGCAGAGCGCATGGAGAAGTTGATTCAAACCACTGTGATTTCCAAAAATGCGTGATTGTCGTCAGGATCGTCGTCAAAGAAAGCAATAACCTCAACATAATTTCGTTTTCTTTGCGATAATAGCAAAAACCGCACTTTATCTTTCGATAAAGTGCGGTAATCTGGCGGAGAGTCAGGGATTTGAAAATCAAAAATGTGATTTTTTGAACCTTTGATGCTGTCATTCCGTCCATTATGTACATAAATTATAATTTCTCATCACTGTTGGTACATACAATTTAGGTTCTTATCAACGTGTTTGCACTCGCCGTTGCACTCATATATTATGCTATACAACTTTTTAATTCACAGACCTGTTCATTATCAATTATTTTGATTTGATTTGATATTTCACATAAACCGCAAATCACAGCATCCCACCCATCTTCAGCTTTAATCGCAACAGCGATATTGTTAATCCTAGACCCTATCGCAAGAAGATAATTTATGCCTGTTTTCGCCATCAAATTGCGATCTTTGCATAGAATAGTAGAAATACAACCTTCGCCTTCTAACATAACTGGAGCGACGTGAACTGAATCTACAAATCGTCTTGCGCTGCTACCTAAAGAAGCTGTAACTAATTTTAAATAGGAAACCGCAATCTGGCGCAAAGATACTCCATAAGTTGGAATTCCGCAATTATCTTGTCCCAACAACGCTTTTGTTCCCACATATTCCTGTATGTATTGGAGAATTTCCCGTTGCGCCAAACTATCCAATTGCTCGTAACCATCTGTACTCCCTGTAAGTTCTCGCTGCAGTAACATAATAGCGGCATGATTCCCTGAACATGGATGATACCGTTTTTGCATCTTACCCGAATTTTTTAGCCAATTATTATACGATTTTATTCCCTGGGGAGCTGAGGGAGGAAGGATTAACATTTGCTCTTTCAACTCAGCTTTCCTAAAAACCGATAATAATGTATCAACATGCTGCGGTTGTGCTAAGTGAGATGAAGCCAGCAAAACGACTTCCTCCGGTGTCAGAGAGTACTTTCGATCCAAACCCCTATCCAAAAAAGGAAGAAGCTGAATCGGTTTTGCGGTTGAGTGCATCCAAACCGGGCACTCAACATCGCCGCTACTTATGAGTGGTACGCCTTGAGAATCTACAACTACATAACTTATTTTCAATTTGAATACTCAACTTTCTCAGCTAAAGATGCCTTTGGTGTATGATGTAACGTCTGATATCCAAGTGCGACACATGCAATTAAAGGATTTTTCAATTTTAAATAATCCATATAGTTCTGGTACGCGTAAAGCACATCACATATCCACAAACTATCAATTGCAAGTGCATTTGCGGTCAAAATCAAATTCTCAATAGCTGCACCAATGGACTGTAAATCAGCAACCTCAAAAGGCTGAGCGCTTAGGTTCCATTTGTGAGGATCGCCATGCTCGTTTTCCTCATCTCGAATATAAGTAACAAAGACCAAAGCAGATGCATCTTGCAGGACGCGTACACTTCCTCTCGCCAAATCCAAATCATCGGTACTTTGCCCGGATTGCACTCTGCTTATACGTAACTCGCTTAACTTTTGTTCTAAGATTTCAGAAAGTTCTTTCTGTTCATCTTTTTTTGTTACAACCTTAAAAAACCAAGGTTGCCTATTTTTGGGGGACGGAGCCTGTAAAGCTGCTTGCAAAAGGCAATCCAAGTCATCTCTCTGAATTGCACGTGTGTTATCAAAGGATCGGGTACTTTTGCGACTTTGAATCACCTGACTGACAGATAAGTAATCCCTATTTTCTTCCATATACGATCCTCTCTCATTCATCATATCATTTTTTTCTTTAGTATAGCCAATGCAATTATTCTCGACCGTAAAGGCATCGTAATCTGTCCCGTCAAACAAAGCGCCAGTCAAATCACAATTTTTGAAAATCGCACCCAACAAATCTGCATCATTAAAACATGCTTCAGTAAAATCACAATCAGCGAACAAACACCCTCGTAATTGTGCATTTGTAAAATTAGCCCTTCGGAAAGAAGAACGAGTCTGCTCGTTTCCTCTAACTACTGCCTTCACCATCAAACAATCTCTTAGATTGACGTTGGAGAAATCGCAATCAATAATATTTGCATAGGAAAAATCAGCAGTGTCAAACATTGCGTACTGAAAACGGCAAAATTGAATCGTGGCCTCTTGAAATGTTGCTCGTTGCCCATAGCAACGATCAAAAATGCAGTTTTTAATGCCAGCGTCCGAAAAATTAGCATCGGCCATTCTGCTACCAATAAAATTGTACGCAGATATAAGCGCTTGAGATATTGTGCTCTGTTCTAAATTAACAAAAAAAGCCGCTCCCAACCGTTTCCCATGCCATGAATCAATATAGCCAAAAGACGGGTCTTCACCTTCTTCCATTCGGTTATTCTTCCAATACTTCTCACGTGGAAAACTATCCACTTTTTCTGCTCGAAACTGCAATTTTGCCTTTGTTAAAATGGCCTGACTTAAATTAGCATAGGACAAGCAAACAGAATCTAAATCGACGCTTGTCATCAAAGCGCGGTTGAAATTTGCATATCTAAAATCACATGTATTAAAAACACACTCTATCAAATTTGCCTGAACAAACGAAGCACTTTCAAAGCAAAAAACATCGCTGCTGTTCGTCTCAAATTTCTGTCGACTAAAATCCGTATTTCGAAAGACAGCATTTCGAAATATGCTCCCAGTATCAACTTTTATTTCCCGAAAGACCGCTTCAGAAAATATCCCCTCAGTACAATCTGCGTTCTTAAAATTCACCTCGTTCAGTCTTGTTTGGGAAAAATCCGCACCATACAACTGAGCATTTTCAAAATTGACATTCTCAAACGCCGATTCAGAGAACACCGTTGCCTTTAGCGAAAGCTGCTTATCACTTTTTTGCAAAAATGGCGCAATAAAGTTTAAATTTTTTAGCCGCTCGCCTGCTAGATATTTCTGTTTTAATCCATCTTCCAGCTTCTTAATAGCCTCTTGTACTAGAGTATCTTCCTCAGGTGTGACCCTAATTTTTTTATTCACATCTTGCTGCTCAACCCGCAAAAAATCCCGATAAGCAATCAACTTATTATAAGTTTCAACAAACTTATCTGGCTTATCTGACTCATCTGACTTATCTGACTCATCTGACCAATCAGTTTTATCTTTTATAATCGCCCGAATAGTATCAGAAGCATCCACACCATGAAAGTTATCTTTGTGGTTAGCGACCAAAGTCATAACCAGCATTTCCAAGTCACCAATAAGTTTAAAAACATACGATATATCTTGATCATTTTCCCCTCTATGTTTAGATGAGAATAGTTTTCGGCGTGCCCTACGCGCAAAGGTTCTAAGTCCTTGCTCGTAAGTTATAATGGCACAGATATAAATCATCAGAAGAACACATACAATTGATGACCCTGTAATCGTCAAAAAGTGTAGAAAAGTTAAAAATTCAAAGCTAGAATCTGCATTATCAATCAGAAAGCAAAATTCCAAAGAAAGAATTCCTAAAATCGCCAAGAATAGCAGATGTTTCGTTCTCACCGCCAGCATTTGTTCAACAGTTTTCTGCTCATAGCTCTCACGGCGTTCCTTCAAGGCAGTGGCAAGGAAAATATAGGCGGTGACAGCCAATGCTAAAAGGGCCAGCAAAATAGTAATTAGCGTAGCATAAATACTGGTAGTAACTGTTATTCTGCAGCCAATTTCACCTGAAAAAACACCCAGTACGTTTACAAGAATAACAATCACTATTGCAGCGACCAGTATAACATAGACCCATTTTCTTTTTTCCATCTATCTGTACTCTTTCTTTTCTCTATGCAATGAAACTAAAAAATTATGCTGACAATCGCAAGATGTTTGAGCATAAAGCCGTTTTAACAGTTTCCTTCGTTGCTTTGGGTCAAAGTTCTCCATAAATGCCTGATAAAAGGACATCAAGATCGGTTGGCAACGAAGGCAGCTTGAAGGGGGGAGAACTTGAATATTCCGCCCCGCTTCTTGTCGGTCACCATACCAAGATATTTCAACTTTTTCTAATCGAACATCGTCCAACCTAGATAGCAATTCAATAAGCTCCCAATGGGATATCCTTTTGTACTCGCCTTCTTGGTATAATTTCCACAAAAGCGTATTGGGCTTAATATTGGCTGGAAAAACGACCACCCGACTGGCCCCGTGCGCCACTGCCCAAGTGATAGACTTTTCTGCATCTAGAATCTGTTCCTCAGCCGTTAAAAAGGGTGCGCCCAAAAACACATTTAAAACGGGAGACATGCCAAAATTTTTAATTTGGCGAATCGTATCTGCCAACGCATTTAAATCCATATATTTGCATAGAGAGTACTTCAGGACATTAGGATCCGACGACTCAAATCCCAGTTCGATTATAATCTCCCGTCCCGGTAGGGCTTGTTGAATTTTTTCCAGAATCGCTTGCGTAACGGTAGTATAATGCGTTTCCAGAATAATGGAAGGAATTCCATGATTAAAGACTGCTTCCAATAGCGCAGTCAGCACTTGTGGTGCCATTTCGTATTCATCCAAGATACTACCGCAGGTTCCTAATAACACTTCGCGAACCACATGTGGAGTATTTTCTATCGCTTTCTCAAATCCAGATACCGCCTCTTCTGCAGTAATATTTCGCCCCCCACCATAATCACACATGGTGCAATAACCCGCTTTACGATATTGACAACCCACACTAGAAAAACAGATATGAAGGAAATCTCCATGTCCCCATACCTCGCATATGGGCAGCCTGTGAGGACTTGTGTCCCGAGCAAGTATATTTTGGGCTATTAACGAATGTTGCATATTCATCGGCTCTCTTTAATTCGTTTTATACATCGTATGCTGATTTTCGGAATTCCAAGGCTTCACCAGACTGAACAAAGGTTAGGGTATTATTACGGCAAGCTGGGCAGTTAGGGCCAAGTGACAACCCATATCGTTGGCAAATTTTCTCCGCTTGTTTCGTAAGTTCCATGAGCCATTCATTTGAAGGAGGAATCGTTTCCGCCATATCAGTAAAGGGAATCGGACGAAATGCAGATAATATTGGAGCAGCCCCACGACGACACACTGCCTCGATTCCTTGCAAAAGGGAATCCATTGGCTCAAGTCCAGCAATAAACGAACAGCGAACAGCACCCGTACATCCTAACAAGTCCGTTGCCCAACTCAATGCCTGAAAATATTGTTCTCTCGTGAATCTCCCTTTGCCTGGCATATACTGCAACGCAAGCGACCTATCGTAAACTTCCATATTAAATGCAAATTCTGTAACTCCCGCTCTCACATAGTCTTCAACGTCTTCTTTTCGCTGCGGCGGGAGACACATTAGATAAATGGGCATATCTGAGTAGGACCGAATTCTTTTACACATCGATATAATAGTAGGGCGTTCTTTCCCTGGCTCATTTGATGCTCCTCCTATCAAAATGTGTCGAAAAGGGCGAGGATGAAGTGAAAAACAAAAATCAACTGCTTCTAAAATATCTTCTTCTGAAAAATCCTTTGAAGCGCCTGTCACTTCACAAAAACGACACCCCACGCCGTGTTTTGGGAAAGTGCAATATGAATTATTTTGCAACCGTAATCGATCTGTTGCTAAAAAGCATATTTGATCCAGCTTTGCCTTTTCCGACAATTTGTCAATGGGAAAAACGTACAATTTATCATACTCAACATCTATTAGTTCTTCATCATAATAGTGAAGACACAACCCACTGAAATCTCGACGCACAGAAATACTATATGGGGAATAAGAAACCATTTTGACATATAACGGACAATTCATATATGCGCCGTCTACAATCAAATCTAAAGAAAAATAAGTTCCCTGTCTCATTCCGCCATGTTCTTGAATATATGCTGCCGCTTTCGAATCAATAATAGCCCCTTGGTTAATAAGAGCCGTTTTCAGAGCAGTTAAATTGCACAAGCGAATCGCTTCATCCCAGGCTTGCAAAGGAGCCGGAAGATTTGGATGACATCTAACAGAAGTATTTCCCTCACACAGGCTAACAATATTAGTCTGAAAAACCATCGCATATTGACAAGCATGGTATTCGGATGGTTGCTCCATACGATAGCCATCCAAAAGCATTTCCACATAACAATCTTTATGACTAAAATGTTTTAATATATAGTTTCCATGCACTCCTCTGTCTTCATAAATCTGAACAAAAGAACTGTACGGAACGTCTATCATCCGTAGGCTGTCCTTCATTTCAGCAGAAATACTCATATGCTCGAAGGCGGCAATTGTACATTCCTGAACCGAAGGTAACCCAGCATTTACCAAAGCGCGATTCAACAAATGAGTAGAGCCTTGAAAACGATTATTTACTTCTAATATAAAAATCCCCTGTTTTGTCCACATTGCATCTATGCCAAGAACTCCCCGATAACCGTTTTTTTGGATTTCCTTGCACAGAGTCTGCGCAGTCGCAAAAAATGCTTCTTTCACATGCGCGGGTAAGCCTTTGAACGAGATAAAGTCTGCTCCACGATACAATAATCTATCTTCACTAGGTACAATCACTTGCACAGATCCTGGAAAAATGGCAATGTCCTGATCGTAAATCACAACATGGAGATTGAGCGGAATGTTTGATTTTATATAACCTGAAACTAAATATTCTTTTTCTGCACACAAGGCACTCATAACATGCTCTTCATTTTCTTCGGTGATATAAAATGTTCCTTGTCCTCCCGATGAAACAGATTCTTGAATAACATAAGTTTCCGAATCTGTCCACAGCCCCGAGGCTTTCAGGGCTGGGAATGAGCAATCCTTTCCACGCATTTCGTGTACTTCCAGCATAGGCACTATATGTTGTGCAAATTCCCGAAAGGTCTTTTTATTTTCCAAAGTTTGCATAAAATGCTTTGGATTCAAACAAATCGTCCGACTGAAAATGGCATCAGGTGCTCCATACGCGTAATTGGGATTATAATACATAAATTTATAATCCGGATACTTTTGAATAATTTCGTTCTGCTGGCCAAGAATAAAAGCCGATGAATCCGGATGATCAATATTATGATTAATTCTAACATTATAACGAGCACAATAAGAGGCATTTCCTTCAGAATCGCTACCATAATATGTGATTGATTTTGAATAAATTGATTTGAGCCCCCAAATATCTGACTCTCGCGGACCAATCCATGCAATTTTTTTCATGAAGATTTCGGTTCTCCTCTAGTTTCTTTTGCTAAATTATAATCTTATTTTATTGTACATTATAATACATAAACCAAGGAATTACAATATAATGAACGCATCAAAAGACACATGGCGAATCTAAAATCTATTCTCCCAAATTTAGCGTATATACTACAGTTAAAATAACCCCTTTTAACATGTTCAATTCATCTCTTTCGCTTATACACGAATATTGATCCTAATATCAGCACTCATTTTTTCTGTTCTTTAAATCTACCCACTGTAACTGCGGTCACCGACACGTCTAAATTATCGCGACCTTTCCTGCTTTGCCAGTCTGTAAAAGTCTGATGTTTTCCTTTATAACTCATTATTCTTATGCAAGGATATTCTCCGCATTGTCCTTCACCTTGCGTATTGCCTGAATCAGTTCATTCTGCTGCGCTGCATTAAACAGACGAATAAAGCGTACCGGTTTATCAAACGGCGGTTTGGTCAACTCCGAAACATTGTCCATATATCCATTTGCTTCAATATGATGAATGACCTTGTGAACAAAAGCAATTTGATTTTGGTTCAGCGACTGATCGTTAATAAACGACGAAAACGCCTGCATGGCGGCTTCATGATCGAGCTTAGCGATTTTGCGAATAAGTAAACCAAACGGTGTATCGCCAAACTCACGGGCATAATCCTCTTTGCTTCCCAGTTCGCTGGTCAGAACGCGCTCCAGTTCCTGATAATCGCCCGTCGCCAACGGAATATTGTGGGTCAGCTTATAAATTGCCAGCGTGTCCCCATGCTCGTTGACATAGCGGTTGACCTTGGCGCGGTAGTCCTCAAAGTCATAGGCGGCATCCATCTGAACGCCTTCCTGACTGTCAATGATCGGATCAGTAAGTTTAGTGACAATCTGCCGCTGCGCTCCGCCGCCCTCATCCAAAAACCGGATCAGATCGCGCAGTTCTTTCCGAACCTGCTCAAACCGCAAAATATCGTCCGCATCCCAAAAAGCATCGGTATGGATCTCCTTCAGTACCGGCAGCTTCGCCTTGATCTGCGGAATATTGGCCTTGCGCTCCAGCAGAGAGGCGGTGTCGCACAACTGCTTTTTGGCATACTTGAAAGCGGGCATCTGCTCGATGTGCGCCAGAATCAGGCCATACATAAAGTTGTCAAAGCGCTTGGCAAATTCATCGTCGTCATCCGAACGGACAAGCGGTGCAATCTCTTTCAGCAGTTCACTCTTGTCCCCTTCGCTAATCGAAGCGAATGCGTCCTGTTTTTGATACTTATCAACATACTGCATCCGCAATTTCACGGCGATCAGGTCAGCGTTGAGCGCTGTCACCTGCTTGTGGCAAGTATCGACGATCTCGCTGCGCCACGCCTGATAATCCTCTCCGGCAAAGGCGCTTTCCTGCAACGCCATGGCAATTCTGATCTGTTTACCGAAGATGTTTTCTGACAGTGTCTTTGTTTCTCTGGCCTCGTAGCCCTCTTTATGCTCGCGGAAGAATTCGAAGTTGCCGCAGTAGTCAAAAATCAGGAAACGGCGCTTATCCGTATAGGCTCCATCCACCTGATCCACACAGGCCAGCCCTTTGCACAGGCGGGTGCCTCGCCCAATCATCTGCCAGAATTTTGCCTTAGAACGAACCTTCTTAAAAAACACCAGATTGACACACTCGGGCACGTCGATGCCGGTGTCCATCATATCCACAGAAACCGCGATATGCGGCTCTTTTTCCGGCTGCTTAAAGTCGTCGATCACCGTCTGGGCATAGGTATCATCGCAGATGACCCGCTGGGCGAAGGAGCCGTGATACTGCGGGTACAGCTTGTTGAACCGCTCTAGAATAAATTCCGCATGGCGCTTATTCTGAGCAAAGATGATGGTTTTACCCAGCCGATCGCCGCCCGCCACTTTGATGCCCCGTTCCATCAAGTCCTGCAATACGATGTCCACCGTTATCTCGTTAAACACAAATTTATTGAGTTTTTCTGACGGAATCACTTCTGGCATGACGCCATCTTCGATGAAATCTTCCTCGTACCGTTCCTTGTCCGCATCCGACAACTCATCATAGGTGATGCCTTCTTCAAGGAACTTGGTCTTGACCTCGTAGTTATAATACGGCACCAGCACATGATCCTGATAAACCGCCGTCTCGTAATCGTAGGCATAGGTGGGCACACCGTGCTCCATCTCGAAAAATTCGTAGGTATTGCGATCTACATCGGTTTTGGGTGTCGCGGTAAGGCCAACCATCACGGCGTCGAAATACTCAAAAATCGCCCGGTATTTTTTGAAAATACTCCGATGGCTTTCGTCAATGATAATGAGATCAAAATGCGCTGGGGTAAATAACTGCCGTCCGTCTTTGGACTTGGTATCGTCGATGGCATTGAGGATGGTCGGGTAGGTGGAGAACACAATACGGGCGTTCCGGTCATCCTTGTTGGAGCACAGATTGCACAGAGACATATCCGGCAGATAGTTCTTAAAATCGTCCTTGGCCTGCTTGACCAGCGCAGTGCGGTCAGCCAGAAACAGGATATTGGTCACCCATTTGCCGCGACTGAGCACATCGGTCAGGCTGGAAGCGGTTCGGGTCTTGCCGGTGCCGGTTGCCATCACCAGTAGATGCTTGCGGAACTTCTGCTGCATCTGCCCGCATACCGCACGGATGGCCTCCTTCTGATAGTAGCGGTCGGTGATCTTGTCGTCAATGGGAACGCTCATCAAGTCCAGCCGCTCGGTGCGGCGGTTCATCAGCTTTTGCAGATCATCCTTGCTGAACACGCCGCTGACCTTGCGCTGCGGGCCGCTCTGATCGTCCCAAAAGTAGGTTTCAAAGCCGTTGGTGGTGAACATCATCGGGCGGCGGCCGAATTTTCGTTCCAGACAGTCCGCATACAAAACCGCCTGCCTGCGCCCGCTATTCGGGTCCTTGCTGGCGCGCTTTGCTTCCACCACCGCCAGCGGCAAACCGTCTTTTCCGAACAGTACATAGTCGCAGTAGCCCATCTGACCGGCTACCCCGGCCATACCCTCCACAGGGTACTCCTCCTGCACATCCGCGTCCGCGCCAGTAAATTTCCAGCCGATATTCTTCATATCCACATCGATAAACCGCTTGCGGGTTTGGAATTCGGAGAGGTCTTCGGGCTGGAAGGTGCGCTCCTGTTTGTGCTTGTCCTTTTCGGCGGTGTACTGGGCGGCCATCTGCTTGATCTGCCGGCGCAGCGCCTCAATTTGCGCATCTTTTTCATCCAGCAGGCTTTCCTGCTCCTTGATTTTCTGGGTGTCCACCACAACCTTTTCGGTAGGGATGAGGTTCTCGTCAAAGGTGCGCTCCACATAGTCCGCGCCGTAGCAGTAGTCAATCCACTGGACAAACTCAAACAAGCCCCGCAGAGCAGCCAGCGCATCGCCCGGCTGCACGCTGCGCTCGGTATGTACCGCCAGATTGCCCAGTTTGATGATAAACTGGAATTTACCCCAAGTGTTATAGTCCACGGCAAAACGGAAAGACGGCTCGTGGACAAGGGATTGCAGATTGTCCTTGTAGGGCATTTGCATGGTCTTGTCCGCCGCATACACCCACTTGACCGCGAGTTCCAATGCCTTGCGGCAGCCCACCGCGCACATGGCTGGGGCGGAGGCATAGATTTTCTCGGCTTCCACGCAGGCGGGGGCAAAAAGGGCGTATTCCGATTTTTCGGTCAAAAATGAGAAGTTGGGCACATCTGCACCTCCTAATATCTTACAGGTACATCGGATGTTTTTATATCCGCATCATACTGGTTGGATACAAGCATTTGCAGTAATGTTTTCTTCTGTAAACTCAACTGGGATTCAGTTCCACGAAAAGGTCCTAATGTGACTGATTTTAATGCTTTTTTGTTTATTTTAAGTTCAATATATGGGATAATATATCCTGCATTTGTTCGATATCGAACAAATGTAGCATCTCTATATTTATTAGCTACATTCACTATAATTCGAACTTCTTGTTCATAGCTGAAACATTCTTGCTTGAAAAGCATTTTCCAGGATGTTAGTTTCATAGAAACAACCGCCCTAACCGAGCTATCAAATCGTTTCTCATATTTGTCAACTATTTTCAATAGAAACTTTTTGATTATTTGTTCTTGTTCTGTTTTGTTATATACCACGGAGCTTATACACACGTTTATTTTTCCATCAGCAAAAAATGTTGGGAAGCTTGATATGATTCCATCTGCATCCATCCCCAAATTTATTCCCTCAAATAGATCTCCTTTAGAATAATAATTCCACATAGGTAGCAGATCGTTGTTTTTGGAAAAAGATGCTATATATGTTGTATATTCACCACGATAGGGTCTGATTTTGCCATCTATATTAATCAAAAAAGTTTCATTTCGAGATGGTTTTATTTTCGACAAAAGATCGTAGAGTGCTTCAGAAATTTGTCCATCAGCCTTCAAATCTTCACACACTTTGTAATAACATTTTTCAACTAAAGTGCCTTCCGATATATCATTCAAGCAATCAAATTGACTAGCCCATAAAACAATCTGATTCTGGGGATTTAGTAGCATGGAGTCTATATTTCTGAGTGCTGTGTAGTGAAAAATCTCGCCAGAATAATTATCGTTATAAGGTAGTACTTTTGCGCTAAATTTTATTAAAAATTCATCCAATAGGCTTAACATACAACAACCCCCTCACCCAAAGTATTCCTGCATCAGCGCCTTTTTCAGCGTTTCCAGCTTTTCAAGGCTGCGGCTAATGGTTGTTTTTGATTTTTCTGTTTGCTCCACAAATGCGGCAAATTGATTCTGCAATTCTATGGGTGGGAGTATAACATTCAATGATTTATATCCGCCAACATTAAAATGTTGTTGAGCGGCTCCACCTGTTTTCTCTCGGATTTGATTCATTCCATGGGGCATATTTGTAAACATTGCAAGAAAAAAAGGGTTAATTTTTTCTATATTGGGGTGTGCAATTATGATATCAACTGCATTATAGCCTGCAAATTCTTTTGTAACTACACAAGCAGTCCCAGGCGCTCCTGAACGAACAACCAGCACATCATTTTCTCTAACAATAGATTTTTTGTTTTTCTCATGTCCCTCTTTTGTGAAATAGACCCAATCTGTATTTTTTATAGTCATTGCACCGATATTTAATGAACGAAATGCAGGTATTCCGCTGTTATCAGTATAATACTGCGTCGGTTTTATAACCACCCCAACGCATATTTCAGCTATATCACCAACCGAAATGCAATTCCATTTATCAAACTGATGCTCATCCCCAAACATCTCTACAAACTTTGCCTTGACCATCTCATCCAGCTTGTCCAGCTGCTGGCGGCGTTTGGCGATTAAATCGCTGACCTTGTCCAGCACCGCCGCAATTTTGCGCTGTTCGTCAAGGGGTGGAAGATAGATTGTTAAATTCCCGATTTGCTTCAAGTAAATGCCTTTCTGCGCTACACCTCTGGATTCTCGTTCAAGCCGTGGGCGCATATTTTGCAAGTGATACATGAGGAAGCGATTATAGACAATATCTGATTTTGGTTTAAGGACAGCTACACTACGTTGGACACAAATTTTAGTGAATTCGTTAGGTACAATAGCCACGCGACCGATTGTGCCAACAATGGTCATAAGCAAATCATCAGGTTCAACATTTGTTCGTTTATTTTCTGTATCAAAATCGTCTTTGGACAAATACCGTGGGTCATTTAGTGTGATGCAATCATCATCAATATTTTTTGAGCTTAGCATTAAGTACTTACTTTCCCCAACACTGGCAGGCGGATTATGGCTTCCGTCGGTAATCTGTATACAAATATCTCCCAATCTCGCCATCACAGCATTCCCTCCAACTCCGCCAGCCCTGCGGTGATCTCGCTTTCCAGCGCGTGCAGGTCTGCCATAATTTCCGAGGTCGAGGGGTACTCCACCGGCACATACTCCACCTTTTTGTACTTGTTGATGGATAGGTCATAGTCGTTATCCGCAATTTCCTGCTTGGGCACAAAAAAGCTCTGCTCGGTGCGCTCGCGGTCGGCTTCCTTGTCCAGATGTTGGAACCGCTCGATGATGTCGGGGATGTCGTTCTCCGTAATCTCGCTGCGCTTGTCATCCAGCGAAAAGCCGTCGGCCTTCATGTCGTAAAACCAGACGTTTTCCGTGCCGCCCGCGCCGGTTTTGGTGAACACCAGCACCGCCGTGGACACGCCTGCATAGGGTTTGAACACGCCGGAGGGCATGGAGATCACCGCCCGCAGCTGATGGCTTTCCACCAGCTCCTTGCGAATTGCCTTGTGCGCCTTGGAGGAGCCGAACAGCACGCCGTCCGGCACGATGCACGCGCACTGACCGCCCTTTTTCAGCATTCGCAGGAACAGCGCCAGAAACAGCAGTTCGGTCTTTTTGGTGTTGGTGACAGCTTTCAGATTGTCGTTGATGCTTTCCGCGTCCACGGTGCCCTTGAAAGGCGGATTTGCTAGACACATGGTAAACTTGTCACTGATCTGGTTTTGCTTGGAAACGCTATCCTTATAGTCGATTTCCGGGTGGCTGATGGAGTGGAGCATCAGGTTCATCGCAGAAATGCGCAGCATGGTGCGGTCGGTGTCGAAGCCTGTGAAGGCGTCCCCGGCAAAGTGTTCCCACTGCTCGGCAGTCATGGTGTCCTCGTAGTGCTTGCGGATGTACTCTGAAGCAGACACCAGAAAGCCCGCCGTACCGCAGGCCGGGTCGCAAATGATGTCATCCGGCGTGGGTTGCAGCAGCTCCACCATCATTTCACGGATGTGCTTCGGGGTGCGGAACTGACCGTTCTGTCCGGCGGTGGCCAGCTTGCCCAGCATATACTCGTACAGGTCGCCCTGCATATCCAGATCGGCAATGTCATGCTCATACAGGTCATCCAGCCCGGTGATGATCTTTTGCAGTACCTGCGGCGTGGGGATCAGGAACATGGCGTCGCTCATGTAGCGGGCAAAGGCCGTCTCGTTCTGCACGTCGCTGCCGGAATCGTCGGCAATGTCCACGAGCTCGCCTTGCTCGTTGAAATCCGGCAGGCAGCCGTGCTTCATATTCTTGATGGCCGGGAATACCCGCTGGGAAATTACGTCGTAGATCTCGCGGGGATCGTTGTTTTTGAATTTACTCCAGCGCATAGACTGCCCCACGGCAGACTGCGGGAAGATCTTGTCCATCTTCTCGCCGGTCATGTGCTCAAATTCTTCGGTCTCCAGCTCTTTCTCGTCCAGAGAACGGATGAACATAAGATAGGTCAGCTGCTCGATGACGGTGAGGGGGTTGGTGATGCCGCCCGCCCAGATGTCCGTCCAGATTTTATCCACTTTATTTTTAATTACGCCCGTAATCATTTGTTTCCTCCGAATTATCTTCTCTTGCTATTTATTTTATCATATTGCATAAAACGACTCAATAATTTGCATTGGTTCCTATTAAACAAATTTACATTTTCTCCCTATTGTTTGCAATGCACATCACAAGATAGACAAGCTACTGGCACCTCAATCAAAAAGCAGCGCGGTATATACCACGCTGCCTGAACACTCATTTGATCTTTATATTTATCAGTTTTCTTGCATTGCTTCATCCGCCAGCAGCCAATCTACTGATACGCCCAGCACCTTGGCAAAAACCAGCAGTTCATAATCGGTAACAAAGCGATCTCCTGTCTCAATTTTGCTGATGGCCTCGCGCTCAATAATAACACCATTGACCTGCATGCGAGCCGCCAGATCTGACTGCGACATCCGCTGCGCCGTACGCGCCTGATGGATCCTATCACCGCACAAATTCTTCTTTCCATGATAGTCGTAAATCTTCACGGGCAACCCCTCCTTGCCCATTGACAATATCATTTATTATCTCTAAAATTGTAATAAAGATTTACAACTTGTAATTATAATTTATATTAAGTGAGGTGTATAAAATGAATCTGCGCGCTCAAACCTGCTGCTTCACTGGACACCGGATACTTTCTGCGCATGAGAAAGCCCGTATTCCGGCCAAACTCGATTCGATCTTGCTGCCGCTGATCGAGCGAGGGGTTCGCATCTTCTGGCTCGGCGGCGCTCTGGGCTTTGATACATTAGCTGCGGAACACCTATTGAAACTAAAACAACAGCATCCTCAAATCGTGATCTATTTAGCGCTCCCGTTTGAAGAGTATCGCAATCGCTGGAGCGAAACTCAGAAAAACCGTGCCGCGAACATTGACGCGCAGACCGATCAGATTGTCTACTGTTCACACACTCCATCAAAAGGCGCTTTTCTCCAGCGCAACCGATATATGGTCGATCAATGCCGCTATTGTATCGCATACTGTAATCGCAGCGCTGGCGGCACCGCCTACACCCTCCGTTATGCACAGCAGAAGGGGCTTGTCATCCAAAACCTTTTCCCTCTTTAAGGGGGCAATTGACTGAGATTTTCCCACGTCAGATTTTGTAGGAAATGCGTCTTTTTGCCCTATATGTACCAGACAACACAAAACAGCACTAAATAGCACGAAAAGTAATATAAATGTAACATTTTTCGTATTTACACGAACTTTATCCTGTGTTATGATACCAATACAGGCACAACAAGGTCAAGCCTTTTCGCCATCCGGTCAGCTCTAATGTAGGAAAGTATATCAGTTCAGCAAACAATGGGAAAACAGTTAAATAACGACAGAAACTTTTCTGTCAGGAAACAATTGTATTGTGTTCTCGTGTCGGAGGTAGCTTAAAAACCTATGACACACTTGTTAAGGAGGTGGTTCGTATGGCAGTTTGTATACTTTGCAAATCCATTACGATCATAAAACAACCGTTTTATTTCACCTCCGGCACAAGAACCTAAGAGCAACGAGAGATAAAGTTCTTTGGAAAACTGGGAGAAAATTCCTCTCTGCGAAGAGATGCAGAACTACCTCTCGGAGATCCAAATGACGACAAAATCATTTCAAGAGATGCTCTTCTCGCTGATACAGCAGAAGGGCTGGAGTGAAAAAGAACTCTGTGAAAAATGTTTACTCGACCGACCTCGGTTTACCGCAATTAAACATCTGGATGACGATGCAGCCAGCACCCATAATGTGACCTTGCAAGTGCTTGTTGCTCTCTGTATCGGCATGCAGTTGAACATTACGGTATCCGAACAGCTCCTTGCGCTGCGTGGGTATGCACTCAGCAAGCGCAATCCTATTCACAACGCTTACCGTTATCTGATTGAAAGGTGCAGCGGTATTTCAATCGATGACGCAAACGAGCTATTGACAGAATTATTCGCCGGGAAAGGCGCTGTTCTCGACCGCATTCTGCTTGGCTCACGGGGCTATCGGCAAGGTTCTGACAAGTGAAAAAAGAACAAGACAAAGTCCCGCACAGAAATGTGCGGGACTTTGCTGTGCAATCCTACAAATTTTATCATACGGTTACGCGACGCGTAACCGTATTTTTTTGTATTTTACTCCGCCGCCCCTATTTTCCATCTATACAGGACGCTTTCGCCGCAGGCAAGTGCTGGTACGCAATCTCTATGCCGCCTTCACATGAATGGGTGCGCGTATGCGCGCCTGTCCGTGTTTTGGCACCGTTACGCGGCGCGAAACGACAAGCCTCCAAGAAAATGCTATTCTGTTTTCACAAACCGGTTTGAACATCAATCATCCACGATTTTTGAAAAGGAGTGTATTTTCATGAAACTTTCCGATCTGATTATCGATCCCGCGAGCCTGGGCAAGCGCTTCTGGCTGGTGGACGTGATTCCGTCGTATGCATACCAGAACGGACAGCGCACGGATACGGTCACGGGCTACCGCTACACCGTCGCCCTGCCAGACAAGGGTCTGGACAAGATCAACGTGCGCATTGACGGCGATCAGCAGATGGACGCACCAGCCAGTTTTGTCGAAGTCCGTTTTGCCGAACTCGAACCGTACCTGTACTGGTCGGGCGGCGAGTATCAGCTGGGCGCGCGTGCCAAAGGCATCTCTGCGGTAAACACTGGTAAGGGCTGACGGCGCAGGGCGCAGGCCGTCAGGGGCGAGGACTTTTCCTTCCGGGGAAAGTCCCCCTGCGGCCTGCGGCCGCGCCGCCCATGCCCTAAGTTAGTATTACCTTAGGGCATGGTTGTAGCATGTAGCAGCCCATCTATCAATCGAAGGTGGTGAACATGGCAAAGAACGAACAGAGCCGCAAATATCTGCTCACGATCAACAACCCGGCAGACTGCGGCCTAACGCATGACAAAATCAAAACGCTCGTGCAGTCGCTGTCCCCCGCGTATTTCTGCATGGCGGACGAGATCGCGGCAACCGGCACGCATCACACGCATGTTTTTCTGTACCGCCCTTCGCCGGTGCGCTGGCACACGGTCAAAAACCTGTTCCCGACCGCGCACATTGATAAGGCATACGGAAGCGTGCAGGAAAACCGCGACTATATTCAAAAAGGCGGCAAATGGTCGGATACGGACAAGGCCGAGACAACCGTCACAGGCAGCTTTGAAGAATTCGGGCACATGCCGCTGCCACAGAGCGAGAAAGCCCCCGAGATGACTGTCCTGCTTGAGGACATTGCCGACGGTAAGACGACTTCACAGATCATCCGTGAAAATCCCAAGCTGGCGTTTCGGGTGAAGGAAATCGACGTACTGCGGCAGACGCTGTTGTCCGAAAAATATGCCGAGCAGAACCGCATCGTGGAAACGCAATATCTTTATGGCGCGACCGGCACCGGCAAAACGAGCGGCATTTATCGGCGGCACGATCCGCGCGACATCTACCGCGTGACCAACTACCGGAACGGCAGGGGCGTTTCTTTCGACGATTACCATGGACAGGACGTAATCGTGTTTGAGGAGTTTGCGTCGCAAATCCCGATTGAAGAAATGCTCAACCTGCTGGACATTTACCCACTCATGCTGCCCGCCCGGTACAGCGATAAAGTCGCGTGCTACACCAAGGTGTATATCACCTCTAACCTGCCGCTCAGCCGCCAGTATCAGGCGGTGCAGCAGTATCACCCGGAAACGTGGAAAGCCTTTCTGCGCCGCATCCGCACTTTCACCGAGTATCGCGAGAACGGCGCACCAATCACCCGACCCATCAGCGAATGGAGGTGGATGCTGGAAGATGGATAACCGAAAACTCAATCTGCTGGAACAGGAAACACAGCGCAAATATCTGCTGCTTCTGTTTCAAACCGGCCTCAGGGAGATCTGGACAGACCTGTACCGTCTGAAGGTATTGGTGCTCTATCTGCTCACCGCGCTGCTGTTCAGCATCATCCGCCCGTGGGATCTTGCGTACAGCGGGCCAGATATTTTCGATGCAGTCAGCCGGATCGCGTTCAGCCTTTGCTTTCCGTTTCTCGTGTTCGGCGGTTTGGCTGTGCTCATTCTGTGGGCGGGTACGCCTTCCAAGGCAAAAAGCATCCAGAACAATTTGCAGCGTATCGGACTGGTCAACCACGCGGGCGAAACACCGTTGCTGGTTGCCGTCCGGCAGGAGGAATCGGACGATGTGCGCAGTCGCATGACCGTTCTCGAGTTTCTGGCCTGCGGCGTTCCCAAGTCCGTTTGGGAGGACAAGCGCGCCGACATCGAAACCGCGCTGAACCTCCACATTGCGGACATCCGCGAAAGCGACGGCAAGCGCCGCATCCAGCTGTACACCGTTCCCGCCACGGACGAGCTGCCCAAGCTGCTGCCGTGGCAGGACGCCTATCTGCGGGATGCGTTTCCCGCCTGTAAGCTGGTGCTCGGCGAAAGCCTGCTCGGGTCGGTGACGCTCGACCTCAACCTCATCTCGCATGTGCTGCTGGGCGGCGGCACGGGTTCGGGCAAGTCGGTGCTGCTCAAGCTGATGCTGATGCAATGCCTCAAGCAGCCCAATGTGCAGGTCACGATCGCGGACTTCAAAGGTGGTGTGGACTTCGGCAGCCCGTGGCGCAGGCACCCAAACTGCAAGCTGATTCTTGACCGCGAAACGCTGCTGCGCTATCTGGATGATGTGACCGAAAAACTGGAACAGCGCAAGGATATCCTTGGCAAAGCCGAACGCCGGGACATCTACGACTACAACCGGCATGAGCCGATCCCCATGGATCGGATCGTGTTCGCAGTGGACGAGGTCGCCGAAATTCTGGACAAAACCGGTCTGACCAAAGAGGAAAAGGAACAGGTCGCCCGCATGGAAAACCGGCTGTCCACCATCGCCCGACAAGGGCGTGCGTTCGGCATCCACCTGTTCCTCTCCACCCAGCGGCCGGATGCCAATATCTTGTCCGGACAGATCAGGAACAACATCGGCTACCGCATTTGCGGCCGCGCAGACAACGTGTTGTCCATGATCATTCTGGATAACACGGATGCGAGCGACAAAATTCCGCACGACGCCCAAGGCCGTTTCCTCACAGGTGACGGCACAGTATTTCAAG
>ERZ1643246.1955-NODE-1955-length-21003-cov-31.799265_pt1 | contig 21003 bp, 21 predicted proteins | sample MGYA00579265_ERZ1643246 | MGnify/ENA primary metagenome ERZ1643246 (study PRJEB29033, sample SAMEA4952261) | chicken gut metagenome | biome: Broiler Chicken; feature: Gastrointestinal Tract; material: Caecum | place: Ireland | collected 2018 | study: Broiler...
AAGAATTCATGAGGATCCTGAATACAAAGCCCAGGATCGCCATGAATCAGGAAGAAGATCAGGGGAATGTAACAGAATCCTAGTATGATCAATCTATAGAAAATATATGGTTATATTAAAGGCCTGCAGCCGTTTAAGCTGCAGGCCTTTAATATTGTAAAGGATAATAAAACGAAATCAGAATACTTCTTTGCTGACCTCATCAATGACTTCGCTGGCTGCTTCATAAACTCCCGGGAAGGTGCTGATTCCCAGACCCTGTGTCAGGCAGGGGATAAAATATTTTGTGCCGTTTTCTTTGCACACTCTGCGCACTTCTTTTTCCACCAGTTCTTTTGTCCAGTCCGGACGGTCGATAGAAGCGCTGTCGATACCGCCCATAAAAGTAATCTGTCCGCCGTATTTCTGGATCAGTTCCGGAATATTGTTGGAACTCATAGTTCCCTGCCAGATATCGATTCCCATATCGATCATATAGGGAACTAAAGTTGCGGCATAGGAATCGCTGTGATGGATGATCAGCTCTACGCCGTGAGATTTATAGTAACCGTAAATCTTTTTATAAGAAGGAAGAATAAACTCTTCAAACATAGCAGGTGAGATAAAGGTGGAAGTCTGGCTGCCCCAGTCGTCGTGATGGAAGATGGCATCCGGCTTTATGTATTTGCAGATCTTTTCCGCGTACTGAAGCTCCCAGTCTGTAAGATAGTCGATCAGTTCCTGGGTTGCCTCCGGTTCTTCATAGAAGTTCATCAGGCAGTTCTGGATCTCCTGGAGATGATGGCACTGCTCAAAAATTCCCGGCGCGATAAACTGGGTAACAAAATATTCATTCCGGTCAATCTTTTCTGCTTCTTTTACAAAAGGTTCCCAATCTGCGTCTGAGTAATCCAGACTGGGAGCATGTACATAATCTTTCCAATGGGTGATGTCCTTGCATACAATGTGTTCTTCATCATGTATAGGAAAGCCTCCTGGAGTGCCTTCCGGCCATACATTAGTAACACCCCATGCGTTCTTGACAGGAGCTTTTCCATACTCCGCCTGAGGATTATGAGCCATATAGGGATTCATCACTACCATGGCCAGAGCCTCATACTGATTTACATAACGATCCGGTTTTCCGCCCCGGATAGTCTCTAATAAATTCTGTCTTTTTGTTAACATACACAATACCTCCTTTGGGATTAATTCCCCCTAACACTATTATCATAACAAATTCCAGGGAAGATTGTAAATCCGTATAAAGAAGGTTTTTTGCCGGAGTCAATACTACATTATGTAGGAGTTTGATTTTCGTCCATATCCAGAAGGCGGAGAGAGAGATTCAGGTAGAATAATTCGTCTGCATCCTCCAGATCTGTCTCCAGAATACTGCGTATTCTCTCCAGTCGGTAGAGAAAAGTACTCCGGTGGATAAACAGGGCTTTGGCGCTCTGGACAGTATTCAGATTGTGCTCCAGATAAGTCTGGAGAGTTTTGATATATTCTGTATTCTGCACTTTGTCGGAATGTACAAGATCCAGAAGTTTTTCGTAGCAGAGCATGTTGCCGGGCAGGATCCTGGTAGCCTGGCGAAGGATATAGGGGACGGCTATCTGATCAAAATGGTGGATCCACAGCTGAGGACTGATCTCGCTTCCCAGTTTTAAAGCTGTGTAGGCCTGATGGTACTGACGGCGGAGGTTCATATGACCGGTCACAGACCGGCTATAGCCTGCTTTGAGCATGCTGTCCCGGATAAAAAGGACCAGCCCCTGGAATACCTCTTCCGCTTCCAGATCCAGAAGGGTCAGGTTAAAAAAGCTTACTACATTCTCCTTATAAACTACGCTGCAGGAGGCAGAAAATTCTGTTTCAATAAAACTGCACACGGTATCTGTATTCAATGAGGCATGGACGTCCCCGGAAGTCTGTATCACAGAACAGAGATAAGTGTGCTGAGGCAGCCATCCCACGGTTTTCAGTAAATGACTGATATTCATATAATCTGCAGTGCGGTCAGAAAGAACACTTTGAAAGATGGACTGGAGAGTGGTGCTTCTGGAAGAAGACTCGGAATACATTCTGTGAAGGATATACTCTGCATGCTGGGCCAGGACTGTGATCAGATAATGGCCGGCATCGGTGATAGTTTCGTCTTTTTCGATAATGGAAAGTTTGTACTGAGCCTGGTCATTGAGAAAAAGGTTCATGTTCAGAGAACGGTAACCGGTAATGTAAGCAGGAAACAGAACAGGAACCCTGCTTTCCGGAGAAATCCGGCAGGCCGGATCCTGGTTAAAGGCATTCAGATAATCCACACGCACAGCGGCATCCTGGAAAAAGGAGGCCATATCCGGAAGTTCATCCAGAGCGGCCTGGGCTACCACAGAGCCGTCGCCTGCCAGAATGCACAAGGGATTCTTGAACACCGGAAGGGACAGCTGGAGTAGCTCATCCAGGGTGCCGTCCTGATGGCATACCGAGATCAGCTGCTGTTCCCAGTTTTCATAGTAATCAAAAGTGCTCTGTATAGCATTGAACACATGAAGTACAGAGGTGTCGCAGGACAACAGAATACAGGAAAAACATCCTTCCGGAAGGAAGGAATCCTTATTTTTCTGACATATGACAAAGACCACATCCTCCGGCATGGAAGTAAATACTGACAGATCCAGGATTTCTTCAGTCAGATAGATGTGATTACTTAGAAGCCCCCTGTCTGCCTCGTAAAAAAAGGGGCGGGCAAGGGGCTGATTTTTTGAAAGAAGCCGGTAATCCGCTATATGAAATTGATCCTTCAGACTTTCATAGAGTAAAATAGATGTAAGCTGCAATGATGGTTCCTCCCTGGGTCAGACAATAAAGGTTTTGGCTACTTCTGCGGCGTCCACAGCATTTTCTGTGTAGGAATCCGCCCCGATAGCGTCTGCAAACTCTTTGGTAACGGCGCCGCCTCCTACCATGATCTTCAGACGATGCTCTGTATCTGACTGACGAAGAGCTTTTACCACATGTTTCATAGTAGGACAGGTTGTAGTGAGAAGAGAGGAAAGACATACAATAGAAACGTCAGGGTTTTCTTTTACAGCTTTTAAAAACTGTTTTTCTGAGATATCCACACCCAGATCGATCACTTTGAAACCGGCACTGCGGAACATAATGGCGACCAGGTTTTTCCCCACATCATGGAGATCGCCTTCCACGGTCCCCAGGATCACAGTACCTACATAGAGACCACGCTCTGTTTCCAGATAAGGAGTGAGCAGATCCAGACCCTTCCGCATACATCTGGCGCAGGAAAGGATCTTAGGGATATCTGCCTCGTCATTTTTATATTTTTCCCCCATCCGCCGCATGGCAGGCACCATACTGTCCTCTACAATGCGCAGAGCGGGTACATGTTTTTTTAAAGCCTGCTTGATCAGCTGTTCGGTCACCTTATAGTGGCCTTGTTCCACGGAATCCTTGATGTTCTCCAGTATCGTTGTCATTTTCCTCTCCTGTAAAAGTCTATTATCATTTATTTTACTATTTATTCAAGCAAAAAACAACTGGTATATGCAATTGTACAGGGCCCGTAATAATAGGGAAGATCATTGTCCTGGCATACCTGGGTGACCAGCATGCCGTAAGCTTCCATGGATGCGAAGGTCTTATCCGGGAAGCGGCAGGGAGCGTCAGGATAAGTACAGGAGGCGCAGCGGGTGCAGGCGCCGGAGCCAATGGGAAGCATCTTGGGATACTGGGACCGAAGCTTCTCTTCCAGTGCGAAAAAGTGCTCCTTGTGGGCTTTTTCCGCTTCCATCATGCCCTCGCCGTCCATAGAATCCTCCAGTTCTCCTACGGTCTGTACCAGGATCCCCTGCCGGTAACTGCGGACACGGGCCTCGCACTCCTCCAGGGTACCGCATCCGGGAGGACAATGCCAGTTTTTACCATACATATGACAGGTGTTTGAAGCGCACATCTGGCGCACTTCCGGCAAAAGCTTAATGGTGGAGCAGTCAAGGGCAGCTACATGGGTAAAGCCTGCCTCTTCTCCAAGTTTTTTCAGTTCTTCCATATCTAACATAAGTGTCACGTCCTTTCCCTTAATTTTCCTGCCGGCTCTGGATTTCAGGAAACTCCAGCTCGTCTATAAAGCAGTCCTGAAATTCCGGCAGAGCCGCCAGTTCCAGAAAATCTACCTGGTCCATAAGCTGAACGGTCTTGTTCAGCTCTTCCACATTGAGTAAAGCAATTTTTGCCCCTTCTCCTGCGGCATTTCCTACAGGCACTACCCGGTCCCGGAGAGAATAGGGAAGAAGGCCGATGTCACAGGCACTCTTTGGATCCATATAATTGCCGAAGGCTCCGGCAATATAGACCTTCCGGATATTTTCGTGGGTAATGCCCAGATGTTTTTCCAGCAGAAGGATTCCCGCTGCAATGGCGCCTTTGGCCAGCTGTACTTCCCGGACATCCTTCTGAGTCAGGAATACTTCCGGGTAAGCAGGGTCGTAGAGAAAAGCAGGCATATGATTCCACTCTGTCATGTGGGAAGCAAAAGCGGGATCCAGTTTGGCGGCTTCTTCTTGGTTCAGGAGCCGTCCGGATTCGTCGATGAGCCCTGCACGGCGCAGACAGGCAATGGTATCAATGAGACCGGAACCGCAGATTCCCTCAGGAGCTTCCTGGCCGATCACAGTAAAATGGAAGCCGGAAGAGGGATCATAAGTCATATGATCTACAGCTCCCTGCGCCCCTCTCATTCCACAGTGGATCTTTGCCCCTTCAAAGGCAGGTCCGGCAGCAGTGGAACAGCAAACCAGCCGGTCTTTGTTTCCAAGGACCAGCTCTCCGTTGGTACCGATATCCAGCATCAGAGAGATATCCTCCTGAAGATCCGGCCGGAGAGAAAGGATACAGCCCATGGTATCTGCCCCTACAAAGCCGGCGATAACCGGAAGGAAGATCAGCTCTCCCTCCGGGTGGATATGAATGTCAAAATCAGCGGCCTTTTCCCGGATCAGTCCCTTCTGGGAAGGCTCATAAGGAGCCCTTACCAGAGATTCCATAGGATACTGGAAGAAAATATGGTGCATACAGGTGTTGCCCACAAAGCACAGGAGATAGATATCTTCCCTTTGGATCCCGGCTGTTCTGGCAAGCTGGCCGATAAGCTTATCAGCGGCGCTGTGGATACAGTCTGCCAGTTCTTTGTGTCCATGTTCCAGCACATAGTTGGCTCTGGAAATCACATCAGCCCCATAGGCCGCCTGGGGATTAAGACTGCTGGCGGTACACAGTTCTTTTCCTGTCCGGCCGTCCAGAAGATAGGCTGCAATGGTGGTGGTACCGATATCAAAGGCAGCCATGTAATAATGGTCTTTGTCCGGAACTTTGGAAAAAGAAGGATGAAAAGGTACCTGCCGGATGCTGGAAGAAGTCAGGATCCGATGATTTTTGGGACTGTTTTCTGTATCCACCAGAAGTTCTTTATTTATTTTTGTCTGACAGGCTTTTACTTCAGCCCAGTCTGAACCGTTTTCCGAAACTTTTACCAGACATTTTCCGCAAGTGCCCCGGCCCCCGCAGGGAGCGTCCAGAAAGATTCCGGCTTCCTTCAGAGCTTCCATAAGGGTGCTGCCCTCTGAAGCCTCTATGGAAGTGTTTTCTTGAAGAAAAGTAAGTTTGTATTTTTGCGGCATAGGAATCCCCCTTTATCATACTTTTTTACATTATACCAAAAAGGACTGCCGTATGAAACCGTACAGAAGGTTCATACAGCAGTCCTGTGCATATGCTACTTTATAAATTCGTTGCCTATGCTGCCAGTTCTTTTGCTTTCTGTGCAGCAGATGCAGCATCTGGAGTATAAGCGTCTGCACCGATCTCATCAGCAAATTCCTGAGTAATAGGAGCGCCGCCTACCATAACCTTGATGTTCTTACGGAATGGAGCCTCGTTTAATGCAGCAACTGTATCTTTCAGTGCAGGCATTGTAGTTGTAAGAAGAGCGGAGCATCCAACAATCTTAACATCCGGGTTTGCGTTAACTGCGTCGATGAATTTCTGGATAGAAACATCCACGCCTAAATCGATTACTTCAAATCCGGCGCTCTCGATCATCATAGCAACCAGGTTCTTACCGATATCATGAAGGTCACCGGCAACTGTTCCGATGATCATCTTGCCGTATTTATTTGCGCTGTCGCCCGCTAAGTGCGGTTTCAGAACTTCAACGCCTTTTTTCATAGCTTTTGCAGCGATCAGCATTTCAGGAACGAAGATCTCGTTCTTTTTGAAACGTTCACCTACAACGCCCATAGCGTCGATCATAGCGTTTAACAGTTCAGTAGCATCACATCCCGCATCTAATGCCTCCTGAACAAGTCCTCCAACAACTTTTGCCTTTCCGGCAGCAACTGCATCCGCAACATTTTGAATCTGACTCATGATAAATTCCTCCTTATTTAAATAAATGATTTTAATGGTTTCTTCATATTTTAATTATTAAAGATCTCTGCTATTTCTTTTCCGGTCCGATAAGACCTTCTCTGTAAGCGCCGATATATTCCATACAGTAGTCATCCAGACCCAGAAGAGCTTCTGTGGCATAGATGTGTCCCAGCATATCGCGGTTTACAGGATCCAGGATGGCACTGTCCAGACCCGCATTCATGGCCAGTGTCAGGAAACAGCAGTTGATCAGTTTACGCACCGGAAGGTTAAAGGAAATATTGCTGATAGCAGCAGTAATATGTATATCCGGATATTGTTTTCTGATCGTAGAAATAACTTCCACATTCATTGCAATGCCGTCCTCTGAGGTGCAGAGCATCTCAACAAGGGGATCGATATGGATACGGGAAGGAGCGATATTATACTCTTTCGCTTTTTCCATAATAAATTTAAATACCTTCAGACGGTCGTCTGCAGTTTTTGGAATACCTGTGTTGTCGCTGAGCAGGGCGATCACCTGCCAGTCTTTGTTCTCTTCCTTTGCCATGATAGGGAAGATAGTATCGATCTTGTCTCCCTCTCCGGAAACGGAATTGAAAAGTCCCGGTCTCTTGCAGTAGCTGTAAACTTCTGCCAGTACATGAGCGCTGGGGCTGTCAATAGAGATGGGAAGATCTGTGACCTCCTGGATACAGTCGATCATCCATTTCAGGGTCTCTACTTCTACATCTTCTGGAACAGAAGCGCAGCAGTCGATGAAGCTTGCCTTTGCTTCAGCCTGCATGCGAGCCCGGTTTTTTATAAATTCAGCGTCCCGTTCTGCGATAGCTTTTGCCACGGAAGGAATAGAACCATTGATTTTTTCACCGATAATTATCATTTCGATTACAGCCTCCTTCTAAAATTCTATATCTATTTTAACAGAAAAAACTTTTAAGAGACATTCTATAAACTGTTTGTTTTTACAAAAATAATTCGTACAGATTGTAGTATGGACATAAAATGCACAAAGGTAGAGGGCCCGGATTGACTTACATATTATATTTTGCTAGAATGTCTACGGAGGTTTTCCCATGAATTATATCGTATTTGACTTAGAGTGGAATCAATGCCCTTATGGAAAAGAACGGGAGAATAAAAAACTGCCTTTTGAGATCATAGAGATAGGGGCTTTAAAATTAGATGAGAACAGAAATTATACAGATTCATTTCATCAGGTTGTAAAACCAGTTGTTTATAAAAAACTCCATTACCGGACAAAGGAGATCCTGGATATTAAAGGATCAGATCTGGAGCAGGGGATCCCTTTTACAGAAGCGGTGAAAACATTTATAAAATGGTGCGGTCCCGAAGCAAAGTTCTGCACATGGGGCTCTTCCGACCTGGTAGAGCTTCAGAGAAACATGAAGTATTATCATATGCTGAACTTGCTTAAGGGACCGGTTTTTTATTATGATATCCAGAAACTTTTCGGACTGGCATACGAGGGACAGCGCACGGCCAGATCTCTGGAAAGCGCCATAGATTATCTGGATATGAAAAAAGAAGGACAGTTTCACCGGGCCTTAAATGACGCATACTATACAGCGGAGATTTTTAAAGGGATACCGGAGGAGACAGCACAGAAATATTTTTCTATAGACTGCTATCAGAATCCCCGGGTCAGAAAGGATCAGATATACACCGTATTTCCTGAGTATTCCAAATTTATATCCAGAGAGTTTCTTTCAAAAGAAGAGGCCATGAAGGACAGGGATGTGACCCAGACCAGATGCTTCCTCTGCGGAAAAACGGCCAAGAAAAAAATACGGTGGTTTTCCGTAAACACCAAGTCCCATATATGCCTGGCTTTCTGCCCGGTCCACGGATATTTCAGAGGAAAGGCAAGGCTGAAGAAAACAGACGAAGGAAAGTATTATGTGGTAAAAACCCTGAAAAAGATCAATGGAGAAGAAGCGGAGCATATCCGGGAAAAGAGAGATGTTCTGAGAAAGAAACGACGCAAAAGACGGCATCAGGAAAAGATGTAGATGAAAAGGAAATATACTTATCAGACAGAAATCGAACTGCTGAGGAGCAAAAATAAGATACCTTAAATTAGTTAAGAGGCTTATCCCTGCTGAATTATGGTGGGGATAAGCCTTTTTTGGGACAACCTTATGAGCTGCTTGCATGGGATACGGAACTGATACCTTAAAAATCATTATAGTATTTACAAATTTACCTATAAGGTAAATGATATCTTGATAAAACGTATGGGATATGTTATTATTGATTTACCTCAAAGGTTAATTTGGAAAGAGGTGGTGCATTGGATATTACGTACAAAAATAAAAGGATTGAAAAAGTTTGTACGCATGCCAAAACTGCTGAAAGGACATACGGCAGAGAAATGGCTGAAAAAATACATCAGCGTATAGATGAAATTAGTGCTGCCGATACCGTAGAAATGATGATACAGTTTCATATTGGCAGATGCCATGCATTGTCACAGAACAGGAAGGGACAGTATGCCATGGATCTGGTCCATCCATACAGATTGGTATTCGAGAAAAAAGGGACTGAAATTCAAATTGCGAATATTTTAGAAATTGTTGACTACCATTAAAAGAGAGGAGGTAGTACTATGGTGAAAAGCCGCAGCTATATTGCAACACCGCCTGGAGCTACAATTAAAGAACAGTTAAATGACAGAGGGATGAGCCAGAAAGAATTTGCAGCCAGAATGGATATGTCTGAGAAACATATCAGCAGACTTATAAACGGCGATGTACAGCTTACACCTGAGACAGCAGTGAGATTAGAAATGGTATTAGGTATACCGGCAAAGTTCTGGAATAATCTGGAAGCTATATATAGAGAAAAACTTATTAAGGCGGAGATGGAAAATGCTATGGATGCAGATGCTGAATTAGCAAAAAAATTTCCTTATATTGAGATGTCTAAGATGGGATGGGTTCCGGAGACAAGAGATGTTAAAGAGAGGGTTATTTACCTTAGAAAGTATTTTGAAGTCGTAGAACTGTCTCTTCTTGAAAATGAACAAATTACCAGAATTGCCTGCAGAAGACTGGCTATTACGGAAAAAAGCGATCTTGCTTTAATGGCATGGGCCCAGGAGGCGAAAATCAAGGCGAGGACTATCCAGACAGCGCCCATTAACATTAAAGGATTGATAGCCTCTATATCTGATATCCGTAAGATGACAGTTATGGAACCGGATGAGTTTTGTCCGAAGATCAAAAAATATCTGGCTGAATGCGGGATTGCACTAATATTTCTTCCGCATTTAAAAGGTTCTTTTTTACAGGGCGCAACTTTTCCTGACGGAAATAAGATCGTGATGGGGCTTACGGCAAGAGGAAAAGATGCTGACAAATTCTGGTTCAGCTTATTCCATGAGCTGGCCCACATTATTCTTGGACATGTGGGAAAGGCGAATGGAACATCCGAGGAAGATGAAAAAGCTGCTGATATATGGGCAGGCAATACTTTAATCGATGTCAAAAAATTCGATGACTTTCGAAAAGGTGAAAATTACACGGAACATAGCGTTATAAAATTTGCAGAAGAACAGGGGATAGCCCCGGGGATTGTGGTTGGAAGGCTTCAGAGAGAGCGATTGATTAAATACAGCATGCTTAATAATCTCAAGGAAAAATATGAAATAGCGGTATAAAAGAAATAAAGTTTTATAATATGCAAAAAAACAGGACTGCACAGATGAATTATGCCTTGCAGTCCTGTTTTCATAATAATTATTGAACAGTGTATATTGCTTTCGGAAAAGAAAAGATTTATCTTTCCGGTACGATCTCCAGCCAATATCCATCGGGATCTTTAATAAAATAAATCCCCATATCCGGATTTTCAAAACAGATACATCCCATTTCTTCGTGAAGTTTGTGGGCCTGGTCAAAATCTGCAGTGCGGAAGGCCAGATGGAACTCACAGTCTCCCAGATCGTAGTCACGGTCAAAATCCCGCATCCAGGTCAGCTCCAGTTCAAAATCCGTGGTCTCATTTCCCACATACACGATAATAAAAGAACCGTCTTTAGCTACGGTGCGGCGTTTCTCTTTTAAGCCAAGAGCTTTCTCATAGAAAGCAAGGGAGCGGTCAAGGTCCCTGACATTATAGTTTTCGTGGATCATCTGAAATTTCATATTGATTTCCTCCTTAATCTTCCGGGCAGGAGATAACCTGTCCTTCTTTTTCTAAGACGACGATGCGATCCCGGTATTGTTCTCCGGCAGGGGTTTCCAGATACTTTTGGATCACAGAGAAATCTTTCCAGAAATGCATGGGAAAGGCATACCGGGTTTTTGTATTCTCTAATATATAGGAAAAGCCTTTGTTGTACCATTCTCCCTGTCTTGGATCCAGAGGCAGAAAAGCGGCGAAAAGGTCCAGTCCTTTCAGGGGTTCTGTATATCTTTTAAAATTCGCTGTCATATTGTTATTATACTGTTTGGACTCTCCCGGCCATACCCACCAGTTGAGATCTCCTGCATGATAGATATCTTTGCCTTCCGTATGTACCAGAAAAGCTACGCCGCAGTCTGTGGAACGGAGCGTCTTAACTGACAGGGCACATCCCTCCTCTCCCCAGGTCAGAGAAAGTGTTTCTTCTGCTTTCATAAAATGCAGGCCGGTCAGATCCAGCCGGTCTCTCATGTATCTTTTGGTATCAGAGGAAAGAATATAGTGGATCTCTCTGGGACCGGCGATACGGAAGATTTCCGGATTAAAATGATCCTGGTGACGGTGAGAGACAAAGATAAAAAGAGGTTTGTCTTTGTCAAGTTCCGGGATCTTTCCCTCATAGTAATCAAACAGGCAGCAACAGTGAGAAAATTCTGCAAGGAAGCCGCTGTGTCCGATATATGTTATATTCATTTTAAGGTCCTCCTGCTATTTTTTCTTCTTTTTCCGGTTTTTTTTCCGTTTCCTGGAGCGGAGAGCCCGGCGGATCTTGATGATCAGAAGAACGATATAAAAGATAAAAGCTCCTGCCAGAAGACCCAGAGCAGGGTATTTCCAGTTGGGAAGTCCCTGGAATACAGAAAACGCTTCCTGGAAAAATCCATCTAAAGAATTAGGATCTACGGATACAAAGGTGCTGCCGGAGTCTTTTTTATCAGTGTCTGCAGAGGCTGGCTGGCTGTCCCGGGCCTGCTGGCTCTGTCTCTGCTGAAGTTCATAGGTCTGGGCTGCCGCCAGGATTTCCTTGGAGGCTTCCTGGCTGGAACTGCTAAGAAGGGTATCTCCATAGTAAAAGTCCAGGTTCAGCATGTTATTTTCAAGTTCTGCCTGGCAGGTGATGTCCTGGGTGGGATCCACAGGGACATCCGCGGAGGAAGTTTCTACCGCTGCATCCAATAATCCCTGGTCCTTTAGATAAGAAGCCAGAGAATCGGACTGGGCCAGGATGTCAGAAGACAGAGTCAGTTTCTGGAAATTATTAAAGCCGTAATCCAGAAGATTTTTGGTGTCATTGTAATATTCTGTGGTTCCCTTCAAAACTACACAGACCAGGCGCATGGAATTGCGTTCTGCATAAGTCACCAGAGTATTTCCCGCCTTTTCCGTATATCCGGTTTTTCCTCCCAGACATCCTTCGTAATGAATGCCTCCTTCGGTAAGCATACGGTGATGGTTATTGATCCACCGTTCTTCCGGAGTAATGTTAGTAGGCGGGATAATATAATAAGGGGTTTTGACGATGTTTCGGAAGGTTTCATTCTGAAAAGCCGCCTTGGCGATCAGAGCCATATCCCTTGCAGTGGTATAATGATTGTCATCATAAAGACCGTTGGCATTGACAAAATGGGTGTTTTTACAACCCAGCTCCTTAGCTTTTTCGTTCATCATATCCACAAAATTCTGAACGGTCCCGCCGATATATTCTGCCACTCCGGAAGAAACTTCATTGGCAGAGCCAAGAAGGATGGCGTAGAGGCTTTCTTCCATGGTCAGCGTTTCCCCCGGCTTGATCCCGATATGGGTACTGCCCGGTTCGATATTGTTCACTTCATTTGTAAAAGTGATCTTGGTATCCAGAGGTACTTTTTCAATTGCCAGCATAGCGGTCATGATCTTGGTAATACTGGCCGGTGCCCGTTTTTCATCGATCCCTTTGGCATACAGGATCTCCCCTGTGTCCAGATCCATAACAATGCCGGTTTCACAGATGATCTTGGGGCCCTGGGGCCAGCCGGGAATATTATTGGACTGGATTTCCCATTCGTAGCTTTCCGGGACATCCGGTTCCTGAGTTTGGGCTTCCTGGGTTTCGGCAGCAGATTCATTGTTTTCCTGAGGGGTCTGGGCCGCCCCGGGATCCGGAGCGGCTGCCATGGGGGCAGCAGTCTGTATGTTTAAGGACAGAGCCGCTGACAGAAGTATAGCGGCACCGGCCTTTTTCATTTTCATTTTCATAATGATCCTCTTTTGACTAAGTAATTGGTTTATTCCTGAACTATTATATGCGATTTTGATTATTATAGCAATGAAATATAGAAAGAAAACTGCCTCATAAAGGAATTGCCTTTATAAGACAGTTTTAGTAAGTATCAGGATTGGTTTAAAACATTAAGCGTATAGTCATGTAGCATTTCTTTACGTCCTGTGTCATAGTTCAGAAAATGGGAATAAAAAATGTCCAGCATGACAAGAATTGGAAATTGGGGAGAAATAGCTTTTCCATTTTCAAGATTTTCACGTAATGCAAGTAAGACTACCTCGTCACAGAACTCAAATTGCTGAGGCTCTCTGTGAGAAGTCATCAGTATGACCATGGCGCCGGCTGCCTTTGCCGCTTTTAGTGAGGTCATGACTTCAGGGGTCTTGCCGCTGATGCTGATTCCGATCACTGCGCAGGTACGATCAAGTAGAACAGAATTCATCTTCATTACATGATTGTCGGATATAGCTTCTATATTTACACCTATACGCATAAAACGCAGCTTCATCTCCTGAGCAGCCAGTCCTGAACTTCCTTTTCCATATACATAAAATCTTTTCTGATTTGCGAAAATCTCACATATCCGATTCAACTGAGAGTTGTCTACCAGTGCGTAGCTTTTGTTCAAAAGTTCCTGATAGGTATCTAAAACCTGCATAGTAGAATTATCAGTGATCAGAGGGCTAGCCTTTTCGCTCAGACCTTCTTTGTAATAAAATACGAATTCCCGATATCCTTTATACCCGCATTTTTTTGCAAATCTGGAAAGGGACGGTTCAGATACGAAAAGCAAAGAGGAAATATTTTTTGCTGAAAAATCTATTCGTTGATGATTATGAATAAAAAAATCTGCTATGTTCTTTTCTGTAGGTGACAATGAAGTATAAATTGCCTCAATCTGCGGGACAATACTTTTTTTGTAATTAGACATGTATGTCAGCTTCCTTCTTTCTGGCTTTAAAATGATAAAAAGCACCTAACATTCCCGCACGATTCTGATTCTGAGCAAATTTAAGTGTGGTTTTCCCGGCAATAGAATGGAGCAAATATTTATCTACAGCCTCTCTAATTTTATCATATAATAGTTCTTTTTGCACCATAATTCCTCCGCCGAGAACAATAATCTCAGGATTTAATACATAACAGATATTTGCGATTCCCATGCCTAGATAGGAGGTCATCCGGTCAATTTCTTCTATACAATCGCTGTCATTTTTTTTGGCCAGATCAAAGATCTTCTTTCCAGATAGAGCGGAGAAAGAAAGGTTTTTTCTTCTGGCTACACGACGGACAAGAGCACTGGTCGATGCAATATCCTGAAAGGCTCCATCGGGGAGATACATGTATCCCACTTCGCATCCGCTTCCCGAAAATCCATGGAAGATCTGTCCGTTTTCTACAAAGGCACCTCCGATACCTGTTCCTATAGTAAGGCAAAGACAGGAGGAAGCGCCTTTTGCAGCACCGGAAAAATATTCTGCGAGGGCAGCACAGTTCACATCGTTTTCAACTTCACAGGGTAGATGAAATTGCTGTTCAAAAATATTTTTGACCGGTGTCCCGGTATATTCGGGAATTAATGAGGAGGCATAGGTGATACATCCTGTATTGCAGTCTACCATTCCTGCTGTTGAAATACAGATCCCGCAGATGTCAGTTTGCTTTTCCAGAATCTGTGAGGCAAGTTTAATGATCCGATCTATTATAGAATGACCGCCCAGCCATGCCTGAGTAGGAAAATTGCTGTCCATTAAGAAGCCGGATTCCTCAGAATATATTCCATATTTGACAGACGTTCCGCCAATATCAATACAAAGATAATTTTTCATCTATACCTCCTCCTATGTTTGCTATAATTAATGGCAGTATTTTTCAATAGCATTTCTGATCATGGCAGCAGCTTCCTGAGCAATCGGAATATCAGAAGGTGCCAGATTTGTAAGGGGTTCACGTACACCACCGATATCCAAAGAACTGTTTATCCGAAGAACTTCCTTGATCATTGCGTACATATTCCCATGTCCGGAACAAAGTTTATAGATGATGGAGTTCACATCATACTGGATTTTTCTGGCTTCCTCCAGTTTCATTTCATTAATCAGTTCATTTTCCTTCAGGATCAGCTCTGGCATAGCGCCATAAGTTCCGCCGATTCCGCCGTCTGCGCCCATAATACGTCCGCTGATCAACTGTTCGTCAGGACCGTTAAATACAGTAAAATCCTCTCCGCCCATGGCTTTGAAAATCTGGATATCCTGTACAGGCATAGAAGAATTTTTAACTCCCTTTACCTGGGGATTTTTCAGCATTTCTGTAAGCAGGCTTTGTGTGAGGGCTGTACCGGCAAGCTGTGGAATGTTATAAATAATGAAATCTGTATTAGGAGCGGCAGAACTTATAGCATTCCAGTATGCTGCAATAGAATATTCAGGAAGGCGGAAATAAATGGGCGGGATTGCCGCAATGGCGTCTACACCCTGACTTTCTGCGTGATGTGCCAGTTCAACACTGTCTTTTGTATTATTGCAGGCAACATGAGCGATTACGGTAAGTTTGCCTTTAGCTTCTTCCATGACGCTTTCCAGTGTAAGTTTGCGATCTTCTACGCTCTGATAGATGCATTCACCTGAGGAACCGCATACATAAATTCCCTTGACACCTTTTTCAATAAAATATTTTGTAAGATTACGGACTCTTTCCGGGCTGACTTCGCCATTTTCGTCATAGCATGCGTAAAAAGCTGGAAAGATGCCCTGATACTTTGGATTACTCATAGTATTTTCCTCCTTATTATTTGTTTATTTCTGCTGTATTTTTTCCAAGGCTTCTGTAAAGCGTTTAGTGATGAGCTGAGGTCTGGTAATGATGGAACCAACAACAACACTGTAGCAGCCCAGATCGATAACACGGCGGGCTTTCTCGGGAGTATCAATATTCCCTTCTGCAATTACCGGATGAGAAACTTCTTTAAGTATCCGGCGGATAATTTCAAAATCATTATGCTCGATCTTATCGCCATGACTTTCTTGCGTATATCCTACAAGAGTAGTACCAATAAAATCGAAACCCAGTTTATCAGCAGCGAGGGCTTCTTCTATAGTAGAACAGTCTGCCATCAGTAGCTGCTGAGGATATTTTTCCCGGATCTGGCAGTAAAGCCGTTCCAGAGATAGACCGCCGGGCCTGGGTCTGGGAGTCGCGTCCAGAGCTATAATTTCAGGCTTTGCAGGGATTAATTCATCCACCTCTTTTAATGTAGGCGTTATGTACACATTACTGTCTGGGTAATCGCGCTTAATAATTCCAATTACAGGCAAAGAAACAGTTTTTTTGATTTCTATGATGTCTTCTGGCGTATTTGCGCGAATACCGGCTGCACCTCCTTCAAAGGCTGCAGCTGCCATACGCCCCATTATATACGAAGAGTGCAAAGGCTCATTGGCAAGCGCCTGACAAGAGACGATCAGATGGTTGTGCAGAGAGCCGATTCTGGGGTCCTTTTTAGGGTCCATGATTCTCCTCCTTTCTCAAGAAATATTTGATATCTATATTATAAAAAAATAGAAAATAAATTCAATATAACTAAAGAACATAGAAAAAACATTCACAAGAATTATAAAAAATGCACAAAAATATATGATTTAAAGATGAAAAAAATGCGCAGATGATATAAAGAAAGAAAGTACTTTCTAAAACTTGAAATATAATTGAAAAAAGTTTAAATAGTTGCTATAGTTTAGAAAAAGATTCGGAAAAAGAAAAATCAAGGAAAGGAGAAGAATCTATGAACAAGAAAAACACAAAATTTGCCTATGCGATCAACGCACCTCTTATTATTTATCTGGCATGTGTTCTGCTTGGCCCTATTATTTGGGGAATCTGGATGAGTTTTACAAACAAAACAATTGGTGGGGATGCTGTTTTTATAGGACTTGATAACTATATTACCCTTCTGGCAGATGAAGAGTATCGAAGATCTATTATAAACACCCTGGTATTTACTTTTTTCTCAATTGTAGGAAAATGCTTTTTCGGTATATTGATGGCTTTAGCTCTTAATATCAAATTTAGAGGAAGAAATATTGTCCGGGCACTGCTTATGATCCCATGGACACTGCCTAATATCGTAGCCGTACTGAACTGGAGATGGATTTTCAGTTCTACGGGCGGTATTGCAAATTACCTTTTAAAGTCGCTTCATATTATTGATAAAGACTTGATCTGGTTTGGATCTGCCGGTCTGGCTATGACTACTGTCATCGTAGCGAACATTTGGAGAGGTACTCCATTTTTCGGAGTTTCCATTCTTGCAAAACTCCAGACCATTTCTCAGGATGGATATGAGGCTGCCGCTATTGACGGAGCGAATATGTGGCAGAGATTCTGGTATATTACTTTACCGGAGATCAAAGATGTTATTTTACTGTCTACATTAATGTCTACTATATGGACCCTGAATGAATTTGAATCTGTATGGCTGTTGACAGGAGGCGGTCCTAATGGTGCTACAGAAGTAATGAATGTATTTAGTTACCAGACAGCAATGAAGAGCATGATGTTAGGAAAAGGTATAGCGGTGTCTATTCTGGCTATGCCGGTATTGCTTATACTGATCAGCCTGCTGACCAGGAGAATGATTGCAAAAGAAGACTAAGATAAGGAGGAAATCAGAATGAAACAGAAAAAAAGCGTAAAGATTTTAAGTCGTATATTTATTATTCTTTGCCTGATCGTAGCTTTAGCACCTATTTATTGGATGCTGAATACCTCCTTAAAAGGACAGGCAGAAATTTACAGCAAAGTTCCTACTTTGATCCCACAGCATCCCAGCTTGGATGCGTATAAGTATCTGCTTACAGAGACAAATTTTCTTACCGGTATCAGAAATAGTTTGATTGTGGCAGTCTTTGTCTCTCTGTTTTCTATTGTAATAGCATATCCTGCGGCATATGCTATCGCAAGGATTAAGTTCAGGGGAAAAAGAACGTTTTCCAAAGCGATCCTGTTTACTTACCTGCTTCCTACTTCAATTTTGTATATTCCCCTTTACATATTGGTTGCGCAGGTTGGACTGACAGATAATATTCTGGGGCTGATGTTAATTTATCCTACATTTACGCTTCCATATGTTGCCTGGGTATTGATCCCGCACATCTCCTCGATTCCCTATGATCTGGACGAGGCGGCGATCGTAGACGGATGTGGCAGACTGAGAGTAATGTATCAGATTGTATTTCCGTTAGCACTTCCGGGAATTGTTTCTACGACGATTTTTGCTTTTGCAATGTGCTGGGGTGAGTATCTCTATGCGTTGGTAAATATCACAAAGACTTCGATGCAGACTTTCCCATTGGTTATTTCCGGTCTTATCTTCGGAGATATGTATCCCTGGGATCAGTTAATGGCCGGCGCGATTTTGGCCAGTGTTCCAATCCTTATTATTTATATACTGGCTAACAGCTCTTTGGTAGGAGGCCAGACAGCCGGAGGAGTAAAAGGATAAGACGGCAATGGAACTATGATTGGAAACTATTAACAAATTATATAATTAAAGGAGGATTCATATGAAACTTAAAAAAGTTGCAGCGTTAGGAATGGCCGCCCTTATGGCAGCTTCACTGGGAGCCTGCGGTGGAAGCGGAGGTAGTAAAGGGGGTTCAGGCAGTGATTCCAAATCTCTTACTGTTTGGATTGAAAAGGTTTTCAGCGATGATGCAAATACCGCTATGGAAGAAAGAATCAAAAGCTTTGCGGAAGAAAATGACGTGAATGTTAATTATGAATTTATTTCAGCTACAGATTTCGTGACCAAGCTGAATGCGGCTATTGAAGCCGGAAGCAATATTCCGGACATTACTACTGGAGCAGTAACGAAAGTGGTAAATTACTATCCAAGTAATCCGTATATGGATGTATCAGATCTGGTGGATGAAATTAATGCTGAACGGCCTTACATGGAATCTATTTATGAAGGCAGCAAAATCGAAGGCAAAAACTATTTTGTCCCTATGACTAGCTCGTCTACTATGATGTTTATTAGAAAAGATAAACTGGAAGAAGCTGGAATTACAGAAGTTCCACAGACATGGGATGAGCTTTTTGAAGTAGCTGAAGCGATATCTGATCCGGACAATGGATTTTATGGACTGGGTATGGGATGCGGACCTACGGATGAAGACGGTGAAAATATGTTCCGTATGATTATGTGGGATCAGGGTGGATATGTTTTTGACAAAGACGGCAATATTACCCTGGACAATGACGCTGCCAGAGAACTTCTGGAAAAATATAAAGAGCTTTATGACAAAGAAGTGATCCCGCCGGCAGCAACAACATGGGATTCAGGCGGAAATAATACCTCTTATCTTATGGGAGAATCAGGAATCGTATTTAATGCACCTACGTTATATAATACTTTAGCTACTGATGAGGCTAACAAAGAATTGCTGGAAAATACAGAAGTAGTCAATCTCCCAGGCGGACGCGATAACAATACAACCATGGGATTTGCTGCTGGTTTATCTATCATGGAAGGCTGTAAAAACGTTGATCTTGCCAAGGATCTGATCAGATATCTTATGGATTCTGAGTGGTATGATGATTATCTGGAAATCACTGCACCGGTATATGCGCCTGTATTCCAGGATTGCGTGGGAAGTGGTATCTGGGCAGATGGTGTTAACGCACAGGTTGTAGATTATGCTCAGAATTCTTTAGGCTATTATGGTTATCCGGTAGAAAGTATTCAGGGAAGAGCAGTGGCGGCGAAAAATTACTTTACATTCCCGATGGCGAAGATGTTGAATCAGATGGCTACAGGAGCTGAGGATGTGGACGGAGCAATTTCAGGAGCAATTTCTACAATAGAAGAGGTTCAGGGAACTGTAGAATAAAGGAAAGGCTGGAAGCGTTATGAAGAAGACGGTATGGTTGAATTTAGACGAAAACAAAGTGGATGTTACATATCTTGACAAGCGTTTTGCGGAAAGCGGATATGAATTTATTAAATGCCCGATTGATTCAGGCGATGAAGAGAAGACGATTGAAATGGGGAAAAAGGCAGATGCGGTTATCAGCACCTGGGAACCCTGGAATGAAAGAACTCTGGAAGCTGTAAAAGATAAAGTTCAGTATATTGTAAGATATGGGGCAGGAACAGACAATATTGATATTCCGGCGGCTACCAGAGCAGGTATTCCGGTAGGAAATGTACCGGGAGCTAATTCTGCAGCCGTTGCGGAGACAGCTATGCTTCATATTTTGAATGTAGGAAGAAGGTTTTCCCACTGTGTGGAGGGCGTCAGAAAAGGAATCTGGCCGTCTACGATTACAGGAACGGAACTGGACGGCAAAACAGTAGGACTTTTAGGATTCGGACACATTGGAAAACAGCTGGTTCGTATGATGAAAGGTTTTCAGGTGAAAATTCTGGTATATGATGCCTATATTCAGGATAAAGATCCTGAAAAATGGGGTGTTACTTTTGTAGACAGCCAGGATGAAATTTTTAAAAACAGTGATATTGTTAGTCTTCATATTCCGTTGACGGAAGAAACCCAGGGCAGTATTAATAAGGATAAATTTGCAATGATGAAAAAATCTGCATATCTTATTAATACCTGCAGAGGTGGCGTTATTAATGAAGAAGACTTGATAGAAGCCCTGAAAACGGGACAGATCGCAGGGGCAGGACTGGATGTACTCTGTCAGGAACCGCCTAGCGAAGATAATCCCCTTCTCCATATGGAAAATGTTTTTATTACTTCACATATGGGAGCAGCTTCCCTGGAGAGTGAACATCGTTCCCAGGTGATCATTGCAGATTGCATCGATGAATTCTTCAGTGGAAAAATGCCTTACAATGTTAAAAATCCTGAAGTGAAAAATAATTAAATGCTGTGAAACCTTTTCCAGACCCCTTGACAATTTACGGAAAGACTCAGTATAATATTTCCGTAATTGACAAAAACTAAGATGGAGACAGTATTTGACCAGTCCAAAGTTCCAGAGAGCCGGGGGAGGTGGAAGCCGGTACGAGTAGGGGCCAAAGAATATCACTCCGGAGTTGCCATCTGAACCAAGTAGGAGAGGCCGGTTTCCCCACGTTA
>ERZ1643246.1957-NODE-1957-length-20982-cov-4.777895_pt1 | contig 20982 bp, 16 predicted proteins | sample MGYA00579265_ERZ1643246 | MGnify/ENA primary metagenome ERZ1643246 (study PRJEB29033, sample SAMEA4952261) | chicken gut metagenome | biome: Broiler Chicken; feature: Gastrointestinal Tract; material: Caecum | place: Ireland | collected 2018 | study: Broiler...
CAAGGCGTCTGCTTGCCTCTGAAAACTACACCTGCGTCATCGTAAGCGCGGAAGGCGTGCTGACCAGCCGTGAACGCGGAATCCTGCCGCTCATGAAATGGATCGGAAGCGGCGCCGATCTCCGCGGCGCGGTTGCGGCGGACAGGATCGTCGGGCGGGCAGCGGCGCTGCTGTACGCGTATATGGGCATTTCCGAACTGTATGCGGAGGTGCTCGGAGAAGGCGGGCAGAAGGTTTTGCGCGACCACGGGATCGCGCACGGATACGGGACGCTTGCGGTGCGTATCGTCAATCGGTCGGGAACAGACATCTGCCCGATGGAAAAGGCCGTCGCGCAGATAAGCGACCCGGCGGAGGCGTTTTCGGCGCTGCGCGAAAAAATGCATGAAATGGGATTGCTCAACGCCTGACGGGTAATGCGGCGGGGAGCGGCAGATCTGCCGCTTCCCGCTTTCTGAATGTGTGGTTACAGTGTATCGGATTTTTCGCCGCTTCTGATCTCGTCGCTGTACAACTCGCGGGGAAGGATGTTCGGATAGGGGTGCAACAGGCAGCCCTCCCTTGTCCGTGTAACATAAACGGGGCAAACAGTTGCAAAAATCCCGCAAAGACGCGATTTTTTGCATTTCAGCGAAACGGAAGGAAGTTTTTCAGCCGGATAGTTGAACGTACGATCATCAGAATGCCCATCACAACGGTAAGCGCGCAGACAATGAATCCCGTAACGGCGTTCAGGATATTCATCATCTCCGTTCTTTCGTCGGAAAAGACGGCGACGAGCGTGACTTGTAAAGTAAGGAGAGAGACTGCGGCATCCGTGAGGTTGATGTTCCGGAAACATTGGAGCATAGGATCTTGCATGCGCCGTACTTTGAAAACGTTTACGATCGCAAAGATGATTTTATAGAAGGTATATGCCGCGGAAGTGATCGCCATGATCTCTGAATATTCCGTAGGCCTTGTGCTCAATATCATCAAAGATACGGCGGCGGCAAGGGCGAGTTCGAGAATAAGAAGAAAAATACCGCACATCCGGTACAGCTTGAGTTTATAGACGGAATAGACTGTTTCGTCGCCCGCCGCGCGTTTTTTTGCCTGATAGCTGCCGACCAATATGACGCCGCGGAGCACGCTCAAGAAAATATAATAGCAGGCGAAAATCGCATACCAATAGGAAAGAGTTATGACGCCCAGTACAGCATTGAATACGGCAAACCCGATATTGATGACAAAGGACAGGACGGAAAAGGCGACCGTCCGGAAGCCGTAGCTGGTAAGCAGACTGTTTGCGAACGGGTGCGACTTCGCCCTTTCAAGCATCATTTCCTTTATTTTCGGGATAAAGCGCGGGAGCGAATAAATCGTATAAACGGAAAAAACCGCGCTGACACCGTAGGCGATATAAACGGGCCACTCCATATAGTTCAGAACGATCAGCGCAACAGTTCCCGCGATAAGAGCGAAAGTAATGCCCCAAACGATACAGAGAAAGGAAAGAGGCGGCTTTTTGAGGAACAGAATCAGCCGGCGGAATTTTTTCATACAGTACCTCTCATTTTCAACAGCATTTTATTATAAACTTTTTTCCGAAAAGATAAAGAAATGTTAAAGAAATGTAAAAAAGCGGGATAAACAGTTCTGCATGACAATAGCGGCAGGGATCCTTGACGAACGGCGTTCGGTTCTGTTATAATATACGGGCAAAGGGAGGTATATGAGATGCAGGACAAGAAAGAAGAATTTTTAACGATATTTGACGAGCAGATACACCGGCAGGGGGCGGCGGATCTTAAAAATTACCTGCTGCGCTCCGACTTTTTTACGGCGCCAGCGAGCACGCGCTATCACTGCGCCTATGAGGGCGGGCTGTGCGAGCACAGCATAAACGTTTACAGGCGATTGCTCGCAAACGTGAAAATGCAGTTCGGCGAAGAGTGGGAGAGCAAAGTGAGCCATGAATCCGTCGCCGTGTGCGGTCTGCTGCACGACCTGTGCAAGATAGACTTTTATAAACTGGATTACCGGAACGTAAAGGAAAACGGCGAATGGCAGCGCAAGCCTTATTTTACGAGGGAGGAGGCATTGCCTTTCGGACACGGCGAAAAATCAGTTTACATTGCCGGCAGCTTTATAAAACTCACGAGGGAAGAAGCGATGGCAATAAATTGGCATATGGGCGGATTCGATACCCGCGTCCGCGGCGGGGATTATTCCGTCAGCGACGCTTATCGTATGTTTCCTCTCGCCGTTTTACTGCACGCCGCCGATCTGGAAGCGACGTATATCGACGAAAAAAGAGGATTGTGACCGATACCGTTTGCATTCAAAGAGCAGACTTCCGGGAGGAAGCCTGCTTTTTTATTGCCTTTTTCTGCAAGATGGAAATTAACACAGGTAAATTATTTGCAAAATTTTTTGCTGTATGACACAATAGGAAAGGTTGGAAACCGAGGTTAATAAATGTCTGAACATATGCCGAAAACAATAAAGGTGTGGGAAAAGGAGAAGAACCATTACTCACGACGTGCGCTGTGCCGAAGCGCTGTGCGACAGAGCATATCTCATTGAGAACGGCATTGTCGCGAAACGAGGAGGTAAGGATCTTGTAAGAGAATATTTTTGTCGATGACGGGGCGGCTTTTTGAGACCGCCCTTGTGAATCTGAAGAACAGTTCTGAAGAAAGAGAAAAAGTTTGCCGGAATGCTTGCAAACAGAAGGAGGACATGATACAATTTAAGGTAAGCAATATCAGCAAAGGAGAACGTTTATATGCTGCCTGAATATTATAAAAAAGGGGACTCTGTCGGCGTCTTGCCGCCCCGCGCGTATTTTATCCCTTTTGAGAGAGGACAGAAGAGGAGCGAACGGCGGGAGGACAGCGCCCGTTTCCGTTCGCTGAACGGGATCTGGAAGATACGCGCCTATGAAAGCGTTCTGGATGCAGATCGCTTTTGGGAGGATATGCCCGAGGCAGAGATCCCTGTGCCGTCCTGCGTGCAGTATTACGGCTACGACCATTTTCAATATACTAACGTCCGCTATCCGTTCATGTTCGATCCGCCGCGCGTGCCGTCGATGAATCCCGCGTTCCACTTCTGCCGCTTTTTCGATGCGGAAGAACAGATCCTGCGGGGAGATCGTACATATCTGCTCTTCGAGGGGGTAGATTCCTGTTTTTATCTGTATGTGAACGGCAGGTTTGCAGGCTTTTCGCAGATCTCCCATAAAATCAGCGAATTTGACATAACAGATTATGTCCGCCCCGCCGGCAACCGCATCGACGTGCTCGTATTGAAGTGGTGCTTCGGCAGTTATCTCGAAGATCAGGACAAATGGCGCTTTACGGGGATATTCAGAGATGTATATCTGCTGTTCCGCCCGCAGTATCATATCACGGATTACAAGATCGTGACCGCAACGGACAAAGCGGGCAACGGCGTCGTGACCTTTGAAAACAGGGGACGGGTTGCAGCTCTCGTTCATTTCGAGGGAAAGGAACTGCCCGTAGAAGGCGGGCGCAGTGCCTCCTTTGTCGTGGAAAGGCCGGACTTGTGGAGCGCCGAAAGTCCGTATCTCTACGATATGGAGATCGTCTGCGGGGATGAGGTCATCTATGAAAGAGTCGGCATACGGACTTCCTGCGTGAAGAACGGGATCTTTCTCATCAACGGAAAGCCCGTCAAGCTGCGCGGCGTCAACCGCCATGACTTTCATCCCGACAGAGGCGCGGCCGTTACGGAAGAGGATATGCGGGCAAGCATCCTTGCGATCAAGAGCTGCAACGTAAACGCCCTGCGCACCTCGCATTATCCCGCTTCGCCGTTGCTTCTGCGTATGTGTGACGAGTACGGGCTGTATGTGATGAGCGAGAGCGACGCCGAAAGCCACGGCAGCGCCGCCATCCTCAACAGCGACCTTACCTACTCCCAGAAGATGAGCCTTGTCGCAGAAAACGAAGCGTTCCTCGAACAACTCTGTGACCGCCAGCGGGCAAACGTGGAGGTCAACAAAAATCATCCGAGCGTTGTCATATGGTCGCTCGGGAACGAGGCCGGCTGGGGAAAGAATTTTGCCGCGGCGGCAAAGCTTGTAAAAAAGCTGGACGACCGCCCCGTTCACTATGAAAATATTTCGCAGATGGATCACTGTCATTATGCGGGTACGGAATATTATGACGCGCCCGTGGATATGGTCAGCCGTATGTATCCGCCGGTCGAATGGATGACGGGGGAATACCTGAACGATGCGCGCGAGCACAGGCCGCTCGTCCTTTGCGAATATGCGCACGCGATGGGCAACGGGCCTGGCGGTCTGCGCGAGTACTGGGAGGCGATCGAGTCCGACGACCGCTTTATGGGCGGTTTCATCTGGGAATGGTGCGACCACGCCGTCCGTACAAAAGAGGGTAAACTCCGCTACGGAGGGGATTTCGGCGAAACCGTTCACGACGGAAATTTTTGCGTCGACGGCATTGCAGCGGCCGACGGATCGCGCAAACCCGGCACTTTGCAGATGAAGAAGATCTATCAGCCCGCCGAAATTTCCATACGCGGGAACAAGGTCGATATTTTCAACAAATATTACTTTATCCCTCTTGCTGGTACGGTAAAAGTCTTTTATCCGGCTACGGGGAAAAGCGAAGAATTTTCCTGCGAGATACCGCCCCGTACGCGGCAGTCGTTCGGGATCGAAGGGGGCGAAGAAGTTGCGGTCAGCATCTTTGAGAACGGGAAAAAAGAGGTAAGCGCGGAAGGAAGCGTCTGTACATCAAAATTCGTCCGCACTCCTTTCCGCGCGTCGGCGATTGCCGCGGAGGACGGCGACCGTTATATCCGCATCACCGCGGGCAAAAGCGTTTATACCGTAGATAAAACGAGCGGCAGGATCGTTTCGGTAAAGGCATACGGGCGGGAACTGGGCGGAATAGCGCTCAATGTATGGCGCGCGCCTACCGACAACGACGTCAACGAAAAGTGCGGCTGGTATGAGGACGCCCTTGACAGGGCGATCTGTGACATGACGGGATATGCGCTTCACGGTTCCTCCCTTACGGTAAATATCCGTGTCGGGTACTATAACAGTGCCAGGCCCCGTCTCGAGGCGGAGATCGTATATACCTTCGCGGAGAACGGCGTGCGCATCTCCCTGTCCTACCTTTCGGGACTGGACAGGCGGGCGTCTTTGCCGCGAATCGGCTTTGAGATGCGCCTTTCTTCCGATTTTTCCGATTTGCATTACAGGGCATACGGGCCGGGTCATACATATGCGGATTTTTATGAGTATGCGCGGAAAGGGGAATTCCGTTCAAAGGTCGCCGACGAATATTTCCGGTATGTCCGCCCGCAGGAATGCGGCAGCCATTGGGATGCAGACTTTGCGGAGGTGAGCGACGGGGAGATGACGGTGCGCGCCGAGGGGATGCGCTCCTTCTCCGCTCTGCCGTACGCGGCGAACACCATCGCGAAAGCCGCGCATGACGACGAACTGCCTGCTCCCGAAGGAACTTTTTTCAACGCCGACATCTATATGGCGGGGTTGGGGAGCAATTCTTGCGGCCCCTCTCTTCCCGAAAAATACCGCGTTCCGCAAAACGGGAAGGGTTGCGTCACTTTTTATTGGAAAAAGGGCTGAAAAAGTGACTTGTTTATGATAAGCATACAGCGAGGCGCTTGACGATTCTGGCGCCTCGTTGTATAATAGATAATGGCAAGAGGAACGATATCTTATTTTGAAAGGGAGATTTATATGAACGGCGAATTGCTGACGGAAAGATTGCTGGCTTATGCCCGCAGATTTCTGCATCTCGATGCGCGGGACGAAGTGTATATGCGCAACGTCCTTCTCGCAGAGTTCGGGTTGCATGCCCCTTATGAGGGGGTGCCCGACGTTTCCGATGCGGAAAAAATGGATGTGCCCGATGCGCTCAACGCGGAGATCGCCGCGTATGCGCTTGAAAACGGGCTTGCGGATGAGGAGAGCGCGGAGAGATATTGCGCAAAGATCTTCGGAATGCTGACGCAGCTTCCTTCCGTCGTCAACGACGAATTTTCCCGCCTTCTGGAACAGAAAGGGCCGCAGGACGCCTGCGACTATCTCTACGGCATTTCCGTAAAGAACGGATACATACAAAAGACGGCCATCTCGCGCAATCTGAAATGGGATTACCGCGACGGCAGCAATACGCTCGAGATCACGGTCAATCTTTCAAAACCCGAAAAGAACAACAAAGACATCGCCAAACTTCTGACCGCACCGCAGACGCGCAAATATCCCATGTGCGCGCTGTGCAAGGAAAACGAGGGGTTCGAGGGCACGGCGACGCATCCGCCGAGGCAGAATATAAGGACGGTCAAAATGTCTTTGGGCGGCGAAAAGTGGTTTATGCAGTATTCTCCCTATGCCTATTACGACGAACACTGCATCGCCATATCGGAGAACCATACGCCCATGCACAGCGACGGGACGACCGTCGCAAAACTGCTCGATTTCGTCGATCTGCTGCCGAATTATTTTATCGGGAGCAATGCGGCTCTGCCCATCGTCGGCGGTTCCATCCTCAATCACGAGCACTTCCAGGGCGGCCTGCACCGTATGCCCATGCATCGCGCGGGGCTGCGCACGCAGCTTAAATCCCGCGAATATCCGCAGCTGAAAGCGGGCATACTCGATTGGTATAACAGCGGGATCCGTATCGAGGGGAAAGACCGCGCAGCCGTCGCTGCGCTCGCGGCAAAGATCATCGAGGAATGGAAAACTTTTTCCTGCCCCGAGTGCGATATCCTTGCCGAGACGGACGGCACGCCGCATAATGCGGTGTCGCCGATCTGCCAGAAAGAGGGCGACAAATATATTTTCAGCCTGCTGCTGCGCAATAACAGGACGGACGATCGCTATCCGGACGGGATCTTCCATGTGCATCCCGAATACATGAACATCAAGAGCGAGGGGATCGGTCTGATCGAAGCGATGGGGCTTTTCATCCTTCCCGGAAGGCTGAAAAGGCAGCTCGACGCGGTCGAGGATATCCTCTGCGGCAAGGCCGTTTATGACCGCGCCGCGCTCGAAGACCCGTCAAACGATTTGTATATCCACCGCTTCATGATCGAAAAACTGATGGCGGAAGGTATGTCCGCCGGAAAGGAAGAGGCACACCTGCGGATGCAGCAATATGTCGGCAAAGTGTGTGCGGGCATACTCGGCAATACCGCCGTGTTCAAAAACGACGAAAACGGCCGAAAGGGTTTCAAAAAATTTACGGATAAACTCGGCTTTATGGAGGTATAAATATAATGAAAACCATTCTCGTGACCGGCGGTGCCGGTTATATCGGCAGCCATACCTGCGTGGAACTTGTTAAGGCGGGATACGGCGTCGTGATCGTCGACAATCTCTGCAACAGCAAAAAGGAAGCTGTCCGCAGGGTGGAGAAGATCGTAGGGAAAGAACTGAAATTTTATCAGGACGATATTCTCGACGCGGCTGCGCTCGATAAAATTTTTACGGAAAACAAGATCGACGCCGTCATCAACTTCGCGGGGCTGAAAGCCGTCGGGGAGTCAGTGGAAAAGCCCGTCGAATATTATTACAATAACATTACGGGTATGCTTGTGCTTCTGCAGGCGATGCGCAGGCACGGCTGCAAGAATCTCGTTTTCTCTTCTTCGGCGACAGTGTACGGCAAGCCGAAGTCCGTCCCCATCCGCGAAGATTTTCTGTTGAGCACGACAAATCCGTGCGGCAGCACGAAACTGTTCATCGAATATATCCTGCGCGACGTGTATAAGGCGGATCCTTCCTTCAATATCGCCGTTCTGCGCTATTTCAACCCCGTCGGCGCGCACGAATCGGGGCTGATCGGGGAAGACCCGAACGGCATCCCGAACAATCTCTGCCCGTATATCACCAAAGTCGCGGTCGGAAAGCTGGAAAAAGTGCATGTATTCGGGAACGATTATCCTACGCCGGACGGCACGGGCGTCCGCGATTACATCCATGTGGTCGACCTTGCGGAAGGACACGTCTGCGCGCTGAAAAAGCTTTTTGAAAATTCCGGCCTGTTCACCGTCAACCTCGGCACGGGCGTCGGATACAGCGTTCTCGATATCATCAACGCCTTTTCAAAGGCTCTCGGAAAACCCATCCCTTACGAGATCGGGCCGCGCCGCGCGGGGGACATTGCGGAATGCTACGCCGACCCGTCCCTCGCCGAAAAGCTGATCGGGTTCAAGACGAAAAAGACCCTCGACGATATGTGCAGGGACGCATTGAACTTCCAGATGAAAAATCCGGACGGTTATACGGAAGATTAAAATGAAAGCGGCGGGCTGCGCGGAGCGCCCGCCGCTTTGACTGTGCCGAATTTGCGGAAACGCTGATAAACTCTTGCCTTTTTTCCCGCATTTTGTTACAATATACCCGAACGAACAAAACGAGAGGAAAGCCATGAATACGAGAGATACCCTGAAAATCAATGCAAAAGGTCACCTCGAGATCGGCGGCGCCGATGCCGTTTCTCTGGCGGCTTCCTTCGGTACGCCGCTCTATGTGATGGACGAAGCATATATCCGCGCGATGTGTTCCGTATACCGCGACACGATCGGGAGCGAATACGGCGGGAACGGGATCGTGCTTTATGCCTCCAAAGCGTTTTCCTGTATGGCGATATACAGGATCGCTGCGTCGGAAAACATAGGTGTGGACTGCGTTTCCGAAGGGGAAATATATACCGCGGTCAGGGCGGGCTTTCCCGCAGAGAAGATATACTTCCACGGCAATAACAAGCTGCCGGCAGAGCTTCGCTATGCAGTCGGGAACGGAGTGGGGACGATCGTCGTCGATGCGCTTTCCGAACTCGAACTGCTCGACGAGATCTGCGCCGGATACGGGAGAAAACAGAAGATACTTCTTCGCGTGAATCCGGGGGTGGAAGCCCACACGCACCATTTTATCCAGACGGCAAAGACGGACAGCAAATTCGGCTTTTCTTTCGCCGACGGTACGGCGGAAAATGCCGTAAAATGTGCGTTGGCCAAGAAAAATCTCGAACTGCAGGGATTCCATTGCCATATCGGTTCGCAGATCTTTGAAAAGCAGTCTTTTGCGCTCGCGGCAGATAAAATGCTGGCTTTTATGGCGCAGGTGCGCGACGATATCGGCTTTACGGCGTCCGCTTTGAACCTCGGCGGCGGATACGGCATCTGGTATACGGACGAAGACGCGAAGATCTCCGCGGACGGCTATGCGGAATATCTGCGCGCGGTCATCGCCGAAGTGAAACAGAAGGCCGCGGAATATCGTTTTCCGCTGCCTTTCCTTGCGATCGAACCCGGGCGTTCCGTCGTGGGAGAGGCGGGCGTCACGCTGTATACCGTCGGCGCGATCAAGGAGATCCCCGGCGTCAAAAAGTACGTCGCGGTGGACGGGGGTATGTTCGACAATCCCCGCTATGCGCTGTATCAGGCAAAATATACGGCGCTGCTTGCAAACCGCGCCGCAGAAAAGGCAACGGAGATCGTTTCCGTGGCGGGGAAATGCTGCGAGAGCGGCGATATCGTATGTGCGGACGTCGCTTTGCCGGCGGCGAAGAGCGGGGATATCCTTGCGGTGCTTTCGACGGGCGCCTACAATTACTCGATGGCGAGCAACTATAACAGAAACTTTATCCCTCCCGTCGTCCTCGTGAAAGACGGCGTGGCGGAATATATCGTGAAGCCGCAGACGCTCGAGGATCTCGTGCGCAACGACGTGATCCCTGACAGGCTGAAATGATCGCAGGCGGCAGAGAAGGGCGGGGATGCCGCCCTTCTTTTTCATACAATCTGAAATGATTGCCTTGCTTTTTTCGGCCAAGTATAGTATAATTTTGCCATGCAATATTTTCTCGAACGGATAATTTTTCTTGTCGCGAGCTTTCTTGCCGTCGCGATCGTCCTTTCCCTGCATGAATTTGCGCACGCCTTCGTGGCGTACCGCTGCGGGGATCCGACGCCGAAGATGAACGGGCGGCTGACGGTGAACCCGCTCGCGCATTTCGATATACTCGGGCTGCTCATGTTCACCTTCGCCGGGTTCGGCTGGGCGAAACCCGTTCCGATCAATCCGTATAATTTCAGGCATTACAGGCGGGGGCTGACGCTTACCGCGGTGGCGGGCGTCGTCATGAATTATCTTACGGTGCTCGTCTGGTGTCCTCTGTATATGCTCGCGCTGCGATACAGCACGAACATAGAGGGGCTGGATTATTTCCTCCGCAGTTTTACCGGCTGCCTGTATGCTTATTCGCTTTCCTTCTGCGTGTTCAATCTCATCCCGCTGCCGCCCCTTGACGGCTGGAGAGTGGTCGAGGCGCTCAATCGCAGGAGGGGGAAAGTCTTTCAGTTTTTCCGCCGTTACGGGAACATTATCCTGCTCGTTCTGATCGGCTATCATTTCCTCGTGTCCGTTCTCGCGTCTGCCGGATTTTCCGCCGTAGCGTCGGCGCTGGGCTATGCCGATGTATTGGGCTGGATCATGGAGGTCGTAACGGGCTGGATCGGCTGGCCGATCTATACGCTTTGGGGGTTGATTCTGTAATGGCGAAGGATGTTGCCGAAAATTTTGAATCTGTCGTCGACTATACGACGGTGCTCGACAATTTCGAGGGCCCGCTCGATCTCCTTCTCTTTCTCATCAAACAGGAAAAGATCGAGATAAAAGATATCTTTGTTTCCAAAGTTACGGAACAGTTTCTCGATTACATGAAGGGGCTCCCTTATATTGACATCGACAAGGCGAGCGAGTATTTAAGCATCGCCTCAGCGATTTTAGAGATCAAGGCGAAGAGCCTTGTGCCTGCCATCGTAGAGCCCGAATCGGAGGAAGAGGACGGCGAAGCCATGCTGATCCGCGCCCTCGAAGAGTACAAAATGCTCAAGGAGGAGAGCGCGAAACTCAAAGAGCTGGAAACCGTCGGTTTTTATTATAAACCGCCGGATAAGAATGTGGGCGAGGCAAAGATCGTCTATAAAGATTTCAACCTCGAAGGGCTGCTGAAAGCGTTTACCGAGTTCATGCTGCGCCGCGATGCGATGCTGCGCGACGAGAACGTACAGAGGGAAATACCGAAGGACATCTATACTATTCCGGACCGCGCGGCATATATCTGCGAGACCGTCGACGAAAGGGGCGAAGTGGCTTTCGACGAACTGTTTTCGCTGCACGCGGGCAGAAGCGAGATCATAACGACGTTCCAGGCGCTTCTCGAACTTCTGAAACATCAGTTCATCAGGGTCGAGCAGGATGCAACGTTCGGCCGCATCGTCATCAAATACAATCCGGACAGGAACGAGGAGGAAGACCTTGGAGATATTGGAGAATTTGAGTAATATACTCGAAAGCGTCCTCTTTGCGGCGGGGAACCCTGTTCCTATCGCCGATATTGCCGAAAAGCTCGGCGTGAGCGAAAAGGACGTAAAGGATGCCGCGAAACATCTGCAGGACAGATATTCCGAAAAGGGCGGGCTGCGCCTGCTTATCTTCAATAAAAAGCTGCAGCTGTCGAGTAACCCGGAATACAAGGATTACGTTTCCTCTGTGCTCAACCCCATCAAAGAGCGTGAATTTACCAGAACGATCCTCGAATGTTCGGCGATCATCGCATATAAGCAGCCCATCACGAAAGGGGAGCTTGAAAATATCCGCGGACTGAACTGCGACTACGCGATACATACCCTGCTCGACCTGAAGATGATCGAACCGGTGGGCAGAAAAGACGCCGTCGGGCGGCCTATCCTGTACGCGACGACGGATAATTTCCTCAAGCGTTTCAGGCTGACAAGCATAGAGGATCTGCCCGATTATGAGACGCTGATGGAGAACATCGCAAAGCTCCATGCAGACGAACCGGATTCCTATCTCTATGCGAACAATGTATACGTCGACGACGGGCAAAGCCCGCAGCAGCCTGAACCGACCGGGGGCGAAACTGCGGAGCCGCAGGAACAGCCGGAAAAAGAGCCGGACCTCCCCGATTTTCTGCGCGATCTTTCGGAGGATGAGATCATCAAAATAGAATAAAGGAAAGGCCCGCCGTTAGGCGGGCCTTTTGGAGTTTATATTAGGTTAGTTCTTGTTCGTTATTTCGGAAGTGTTTTGTAATTTTTAAAAACATCATCCATTATAGCAGTAAAGACCTAACGTTATGGTCTGTTAAATTTGCAGTGGGTAATCGAGAAATTTCGGCAAGATACAGATCAAAAATTTTTATATAGGATTGTCCGTTATCGAAAGAAGCTTCTGTGTTATCGGCGGATAGTATGCCGCCTACAAATTTTATTGCCGCAAGCAGATCAAGCGTTTCATCGCCGGCCACCGAAAACTTACAAATTGTTTTTTGAGTGTCTGTATTTACTATTTTGTATATTTTATTCATTTTTTTCTCCGTAAAAAACCGCCGACCACTATATATTGTGGTCGGCGGACATTGGAGCTGATAGCGGGATTTGAACCCGCGACCTCGTCCTTACCAAGGACGTGCTCTACCTACTGAGCCATATCAGCAAATGAATCATTAGCTGCCTGCAATCAAAACAGCTTATTAATTATAAGCGATTTACCGAAAAAAGTCAATACTTTCACGCTTCTGTTTTGAAATTTATGTCAAAAAAATGAAAGCGGCAGGGTCAGTCCTTATGATCCCGACTGTCCGACTGTTCTTTATCGGCCGCATGATCTGCCGACGGCTGTTCTTCGGCTTTCTTTTTGCGGAAAAGATGCAGGAACCATGCTTCGATTTTGTCGCCTTTTTTATAAATCAGGATAAAGAGGGCGATGATCGCAATGCCGATCGCGATCCATGCAGCAATTCCCCACGGCGTGTCATAGGGAATGATTTTTCCGTCCAACGAAAAACAAGTCGTTATGACGGATACTGCCCTGGCGATCAGCTGCATGAAAAAGAAATATTTCCAGGACATGGTCGAAAGTCCTGAAACAAAACAAAGGATGTCATCAGGAAAAAGGGGCAGGATAAACATTACGGTGAGGATGCGCCGATCTTTTCCTTTCAGTTTGGTCAGCCATTTGTCGAGGGAATCTTTTCCGACGAGCCATGCCGCTGCGCGGTACCCGACGACGCGGCCGATGAAAAAAGCGACGAAAGAACCGAGAAGAATGCCGATATAGCTGTAAATGCAGGTCGCCCAGATACTTTCAAAGGCGAGGACACCGGCAAGTACGGTAAGCACACCCGGAAGGGGGAGAAGAAAGACCTGCAGAGCCTGCAAAAGGATAAAGACGATAGGCCCCCAAACGCCCGTCGATTCTATAATATCGCGGAGAGCCTCTACGGAATCAATGCGTTCCAGGAAGCCCGTTACCTGCATGATGTAGAGGGCAACCAGCGCGGCGGCCGCGAGGACAAGCCCCGTCAGCATGAATTTATAAACTGTTTCCTTATTGAGCAGAAAGAAAACAGCAGTGAATGCAATATAGAGGATTTCCACGCAGACCGCAACGGATACAATGACCACGGCATGGCGGTAAATGAATCCGGTGCGGAAATTTGCGATGCACAGTACGGTAAAGATGACTGTAAGTACCGCGCAGAACAATGCGAGGATGACCGAAAACAGTTGTTTTGTGTTTTGTTTCATAAACTGATCTGTATACTGCATTTTATGTACTACAGTATAGTATATCCCTTCCCGACGATAATCATGCCGGAAAATCAGACGGACAGTTTCTTTATTGCCGCGCGGGCAAGAGCATCGCAGCGGTTGTTGTATTCGTTATCGGCATGTCCCTTGACTTTGACAAAGCGGATCTCGTGCGGCTCCATGAGAGAGAGAAGTTCCAGCCACAGATCTGCATTGAGAACGGGTTTGCCGTCCGCTTTTTTCCATCCGTTGGTTTTCCAGCCTTGTATCCACCCCTCGTTAAAGGCGTTTACGGTATAAGCGGAATCGCTGTAGATCGTTACATCGCAGCTTTCTTTCAGGCAACGCAGGCCGGCGATCACGGCGAATATCTCCATCCGGTTGTTGGTAGTGGAAGGTTCTCCTCCGCTGATCTCTTTTTCGATGCCGCGATAGATGAGGATGGCGCCGTATCCGCCTGCTCCGGGATTGCCCGAACAGGCTCCGTCGGTATAGAGATCCACCTTTTTCATTCTTCCGAAAGCTCCTGTGCGCGTTTTACGCAAGCAGCGACGGCGCGGTCGATGGTTCCGTACAGATCGTCCGCGCGAAAAGATTCCACCGCCTGAATGGTCGTGCCGCCCTTGCTGCACACGGCGGCGATCAGTTCATCGAGCGTTTTATCGTCGGAATGAGCGACCATTTCCGCGCCTCCCGCCACGGTATTGACGGCAAGCGTTTTTGCCTCGTCTTCCGTCAGCCCTTGTTTCATTCCCGCGCGGATCAGACCGTCGATAAACATATAGACATAAGCAGGCCCGCTTCCGCTGATACCTGTAACGGCGTTCAATTTTTCCTCTTCGGTGACCAATACGTTTCCGAGGCAGCCGAAAACGGAATTTATAAAGGCGCAATCGTCCACATTGTCTTCAAAATCGGAAATGTCTACCGCGGTCATGCCCGAGCCGATAGAACAGGGAAGATTCGGCATTGCCCTTGCGATTTTCGTCTTTTTACCGAAAAGAGCTTCTCTGATCTTCTGCTTTTTTACGCCGGCCATGATGCTGATCGCTTTTTCTACGGGAATACCGCGTATGCTTTCGGCGACGTCGGCGAAATTTTGAGGCTTTACGGCAAAGAGAAGAAATTCGCAGTTGTCCGCCGCATCTCTGTTGCTCACCGTCGTGTTCACGCCGAGATAGGACAGTTTTTCAAGTGCAGCGCGCGATGAATCCGCGACGATGATCTTTTTGGGCCTTATAAAGTCGGAATACGTTACGCCTTTAAGGATGGCGCTTGCCATAAAACCGCCTCCGATGACGCCGAGTTTGAATTGCTTTTTCATTTTTAGCTCCTTTTTAAGCAATCGGGTAAAAAACCGTTGACTTAAAATTTATTTTATTATATAATTGGGAATGCGTAGGGGAGTGGCTCAACGGTAGAGTAGCGGTCTCCAAAACCGTAGGTTGCGTGTTCGAATCGCGTCTCCCCTGCCAAAGGACAGCTTGCAGAATCAGCAGGCTGTCCTTTTTTATTTTTCTCCCAAATTAATGTTGCCATGAATGTCTGCAGAGCGTACCTTTTTCAGCTTTGCTGTATTCCCGCCTGACTTATTTTATATCTATTATTGTAGCGAAAAGGCGAGGTAAAGTCAACCAAAGAGCAAGGCTGCGGCAAAAAGCGATGAAGTCCGTCGGGCAGAAAAACCGCGTTTTTTGTATTGAGGGCAAACTTTGCGGCATACTACTTGCGGGAGGTCATGCGATGGATGAGATTGCGGCTGCCGTGAGCAATACGGTTTTTTCCTTCAATGCGCCGTTGATCTGGAATTTTGCCGAATACATCGTGAAGGAAGCGCATCGCCGCGGGTTGCGTCGCGTCTACTTTCTCGCCAGAGACGGATATGAACCGTATATTTTTGCGAACCGCATTGCGGATGAGCTGGGATACGCGCTCGAATGCCGTTATCTGTATGCGTCACGCCTTGCATGGCGTCTGCCCGCATACGCGCTGCTTTCCGACGAGGCGGTCAGACGATTGCTTTTTTCTCCCTCGTTCGACCTTACGGCGGGAGCCGTGCTCGATCGTATCGCGGTTTCGCCCGAAGAAAAGAAAGAAATACTTGATCTGCTCGGATACGCCGAGGAATGTCAGCTCGAAGAAAATAAGATTCTGCATGAATTTTCCGACAAAGCCTGGCGGTGCGCTTTTTTCAGAGAGACGCTCGAACGCAACGCGCGGCGCGCTCTCGGGAACACCCTGCTTTATTTTGAGCAGGAGGGCCTGCTCGACGGTGACTTTGCGCTCTGCGATTCCGGGTGGGCGGGCACCATGCAGGATTGCTTGCAGGCGATCCTCGGGTCCACGGGCAAAGAGATCCGTGTTTACGGTTTCTATTTTGGCTTGTTTACCGGTTCTGCTGCCGGTGACTGCAAAAACATGTTCTATTTCGGGCCGGACGGCGGACTGCGGAAAAAGCTGAAATTCAACAACAATCTGCTGGAAACGCTGTTGGTATCTCCCGATCCGCTGACGGTCGGATACAGCGAAAGCGGCTGTGCCGTCGTCCCTGTTTTCAGACGGGCCGGGGACGATTGGTTCGCAGAAGATCATGCCTTGCTGCAGGAGTGGCTCCGTTCGGAGAGAAAACGCCGCCTCATATCCTCCGGCAGGAAGTTTTCCCGCCGCATTAAAAGAGTGATGTACTGCCCGAAACGCGAGCAACTGATCAGCTTTTCGAGGTATTATTTTTCGGACGATCCCGCGGAAAGGGAAAAGCGTTGCCTCGTTCGCAAAATGGAAAAAAGAGAGGCAAAACAATATCTCTTTTTTCACAGGCTCATGAGAAAGATAAAGGGCGAACGAGAGAAAATGCCCGCCGTATATTGGCTGTACGGAAGCATAGCCGCTTCCGACCTGCGGTTCAAGTGGTGGTATCGCTGGAATGCCTACGCATGGGAATTGCTGCGTGCAGTCAAAGAAAAGATCACAAGGAGGAATTTTTATGCAAAGAGGGGAAAAGAGAAACAAGCCGCTGCTTTCCGTCATAGTACCGGTCTATAATACAGAAAAATTTTTGGAAAAGTGCCTGTACAGCATCTGTAACCAGTCCTATAAAAATATCGAAATCATATGCGTGGATGATGCAAGTCCGGACGGCAGTGCCGCCGTCATAGCGCGGTTTGCGGAGCGGGACGGGCGCGTGCGCCGTATCAGACACGAAGAAAATCAGGGGCTTTTGCGCGCCCGCCTGACGGGGATTTCGGCGGCAAAAGGGAAATATATCGCTTTTGTCGACAGCGACGACTATATCTCCTGCGACTGGTTCAGGCCTCTCGTGGATCGCGCCGAAAACGACGGCGCAGACATGGCGGTAGGGAACACCGTGATGACGGACGAAGCGGGGAAAAGGACATATTATAATTATTTCCGGTCGCTGACGGTGAACAGGGCACCGCTCGAAGGGGAAGAAGTGCTGAAAACTTTTTTATCGCAGCGCGGGGGATGTTTTCTATGGCATACCGTATGGAATAAAATTTATCGCGGAGAACTTCTGAAAAACGCCGCCCCTTTTTTGGAGGAAGCGCCTGTCCCGCTCGTGATGGGGGAAGACATCGCCTTTTCCTCCGTCGTCTGGTCAAGGGCGGGAAAAGTCTCTTTTTGCGACAATGACTGTTACTTTTATCTGCGCCACGGGGCAGCTTCCACGAGCAATACACTGCCGCCTGACCGCATCAGAAAGAATGTAAAGGATATAGCAGACGTTTTCCGCTTTATCGGGCAGTATTTTGAACGTATCGGCAGGGCGCAAGAAGCGGAAAAGGATCTGGAGGCTTTCAGAGAAAAATATTTCCGAATCTGGTCGGGAAATCTGCGGGCGGCGGGAATGCAGTCCGACAAAGAAGCGGTCAGTCTTCTCTTGCAGGGGTTCTCCAAAGGTGCGCTCGGCGAGGTGCGTGCAAATGAGTTCTGGTTTTACGAAGCGTCCACGGAATGGGACGAAAAGTTTGAAGAGCTGCGCTATAAACTGCGCGCGAAAGACGTGGAGGTCGTAAGTTTCGATATCTTCGATACGTTGATCTGCCGCCCTTTCTGGGAACCGGGCGACTTGCTCTTTTTTGTCGGGCAGCACCTCAAAGACATCTTCCGCGACGCGGAAACTTTTCGGGCGGTGCGCCTCGAAGCGGAAGATAAGTGCCGCGCCGCCGCCCGCGCCGTGTACGGCGGGGAAGACGTGACGCTTTCCGAAATATACGGTTATATGAAGGAGGCTTTCGGCTTTACGGAGGACGAGGTGTGCCGTATGCAGGAAGAGGAAGAGAAGGCGGAACTGCGTTTTTGTTATCCCCGGGGAGCGGGGCAGACGCTGTTCTCCCTCGCGAGGGCGGAGGGGAAGCGCATTTTTCTGATCTCCGATATGTATCTCGGTGAAGATACCGTCCGCACGCTGCTGTCGCGGTGCGGGTATGACGGGTACGAAGAGCTGTTCCTTTCCTCTTCCAAAAGGAAGCTGAAGGGGAGCGGAAAGCTCTACCGCGCCGCGCTACGCAAGGCAGGCTGCCTGCCGAGCAAAGTCCTGCATATCGGCGATAACTGGAGCGCCGACATCGTCGCGGCGGAGCGCACGGGGATGCGCGCGCTTTTCCTGCCGAAGGCGACGGAGACCTATACAAACAATATCTCCAACATTTATACGGGCGACGCTTTTGCGAAAATATATCTGGGATGCCACCGCGATGCGGACAGCCGCGGGCTGATCGGGCAGATGTCGCTCCGCTGCCTGTTTGCCTGTGCGGCGAACGCATTTTTCGATAACCCGTTCCGCTCCTTCAACTCCGCGTCGCAGTATAACGCCGACCCGTACTTTGTCGGCGTCACGGCGCTGGGGATGCATCTGTTCGGGCTTGCCTGCTGGATAAGAGATATAGCGGAGCGGTGCGGCTATGACAAAATCTTTTTTCTTGCGAGAGACGGCGCGCTCGCCTTTCGCGCATATGAGCTGCTGTTCGGCGAAGACGGCAGGGCCGCCTATTTTTATGCGAACCGCAGGACGCTGCTGCCGTATGCCGTGCGCGCGCCGCGCGACCTGTACGGCATTGAAAGATATACAGACCTTGAAAAGACGACGCCCGCAGATATTCTTGAACTTTTTCAGCCGGTCTGCAGTCCGCTGACGGTGGAAAAACTGGCGCAGTACCGCAGGCGGGGCGTAGACCCTTCGGCGCCTTTCCGCACAAAAGAGCGCTTTTTCCGCTTTGCCTCCGCGATGGCGGAACTCTCCTTTGACGAAAAGAAGGCGGAGAAGGCGCGCTCGGACGCGTCCGCCGCATTCCGCCGTATTTTTGCGGGGAACTGTGCCTGCTTCGACGCGGGATACAGCGGAAGATTGCAGAAGATCATCTGCGAGCTCGCGGACAGACGGGTGGATGCCCTGTATATCCATACAAACGGGTACGAGTCTGAACGGGTTGCCGCCGAAGGCGGGTTCGGCATCCGCTCTTTTTACGGGTATACGCCGAACATCACGTCCGTGCTGCGCGAATATATCATTTCTGATCCGTCGCCCGCGGCGGAGGGATACAGAGTCAGAGACGGTATTCTCGAGGTGTTATTCGGCAGCGGTCGGGGAGAAAATACGGAAGCGGAAGACTATGCCGTCCGCGAGATGCAGAGGGGCGCGCTGGATTTCTGTGCTTTTCTGAAACAGCGGCTGGGCGGATTGCTCGGCGGGCTGTATTTCCGCCCGCAGGAGATTTCCCTGCCCTTTGAAAACTTTTTGCTGAACGCCGCGCCGTTCGACCGCGGGATGTTCTCTGCCGCAAACGTCGAAGACAGAGTTTACGGCGGATACGGGAGCAAGAGTTTCCGCGAGATATGGGAATGGCATCTCGCGGGGCTGCCGCAGCAGGCATCGGCACCCCCCGCGAGGCAGGCTGCGCCGCCGGAGCGGCAATATCCTTTTTTGCAGAACAGGTCGAAACTCGCAAAGGCGCTGTTTTACTGGTCGTTCGACAGGGGAGCTTTCCGCGAAAAGATGTATGCCCGCCGGGCAGTCAGAAAGGAGAGGAGGAAAAACGGATGACGGGGCTTTTGCGTTCGCTCCCGCATCTGCGGGAAGACAGGGAGCTTTTGTTCAGGTCGCTGGGAGAAAATACGGGCAACCTCGCCTTCTGGGAATCTATTCGGCGCCTGTTTGCGCCCGCCATCGTCCCGTACGAGGCGGAAAAGATAAAGGCGTGCGGCAGGGTCATCGTCACAGACCTGATCTGGATACGGCGGGGCGCGGTCTATCCCGTACTCGAAAAACTCGCGGATGCCTGCGCGATCCCGTTTATCCCCATGAGCGTCGGCGTGCAGAGCGGGGGTGAAGGAGATTTCCGCCTCGAAAAGGATACCGTCCGCCTTCTGAAAAAGCTGGAAGAGCGCGCCGTGATAGGGGTGCGAGGGGAATATACGGCGGAGGTGCTGTCCCGCCACGGTATAAAGAATATGGCGGTGATCGGCTGCCCGTCCCTGTATTATTGGAAAAACGCGCGGCTGCGCATCGGCGAAGGGCCGCGGGAGGGGAGATGCTGCGCGAATTTCCGCACCTTTTTCGGAAGGCTTTCGGCTGCCGAAAAACACTTTTTAAGCTATTGTGCAGACAGGAATATGCTGTTCGTGGAGCAGACGGCGCATAAACTGACGAAGGAAGCGGCATCGGGAGACGAGGCGTATTACAGGTATATCGCATCGTGGCTGTACGGCAATTCCGTATTGCCTTTCAGTTATGCGGAATGGCGCAGGGCGCTGCGGGGCATACGCTTTTCCGTAGGGGGCCGCTTTCACGGAAACGTCGTCGCGCTCTGGCAGGGGATAAAGGCGCTCTTTCTGACCTCGGATTCGCGCACGCGCGAACTTACCGCGCTCTTTCGCCTGCCTGCGATGGAAACGGAGGATTTCGACCGGAACAAGCCGTTTTCTTATTACCTCGGATCGGCAGACTATTCGGCATTTAACCGCTGTTATAAGGAGAGGTACGAAACGTTTGAACGGTTCGCGGCAAAAAACGGCCTGCGCTTTACGGATGCGAGGCCGCTTGCCTTCGGCGAAAAGGAAGAAGAATGAAGCAGCCCGCCCGATTCCGGGCGGGCTGCTTCCGTATTGCGTCAGCGTTGCAGCATTTCGCTGCGGTATTGCGCAAAGATCTCCTGCGTTTTGCCGTCTTCCCGCACAGTGCCGTTTTCCAGCCAGATCGTGCGCGGGCAGTATCTGCCCACGGTCTCTCCGTGAGAAACGATCAGAAAGGTAAGCCCGGCGGAGCGGAGCTCGTCCAGCTTTGCATAACATTTTTTTGCGAAGGCGATATCTCCGACGGCGAGGATTTCG
>ERZ1643246.1958-NODE-1958-length-20979-cov-30.997371_pt1 | contig 20979 bp, 19 predicted proteins | sample MGYA00579265_ERZ1643246 | MGnify/ENA primary metagenome ERZ1643246 (study PRJEB29033, sample SAMEA4952261) | chicken gut metagenome | biome: Broiler Chicken; feature: Gastrointestinal Tract; material: Caecum | place: Ireland | collected 2018 | study: Broiler...
TATAGGGTGCCCGGAATCGAAAGAATATTGTGGAGATATTCACTATATGGTATAGTTAATGACAAAAGAACAAGCATATCAAATGATGAATTCGGGATAACAAATATGAAATGCGAAGATGACCAATGGATATGGTCGAAGAAGAAAGGGGACAATATAGGAGGGCTTATCATGCTGATTGTGAAAAAGTACCATACAGAAGCAGTCAAGGAATGGGAGCAGATTAAGCAGGAGGAGGAAAAACGCAGAGCTGGATTAACAGAGAAGGAAAGAATCGCAGAGCGAGAACAGCGGCACCGTGAAGCTGACGCGATTATCCAAAGAGTGGAAGAAACAGATAAGAACACTTTTTGCATGATCAGCCAAGAACGGATCAAACAGTTTCTGCAGGTTTCTACAAATGCCGTTCACATGGCAGAGATGTTGACGCTGGATATTACAGTACAGACAAACGGTACGCTTGGCAGGATACAGTTATCTACAGATTGTTTCCTGGTAAATGAAATGTGCCCTAAAGAAGCAAGGATCATTTTGACTGATCTGATAAAGAATGCAGATGATGTATGGATGCGGCCGGAGAAGGAACATATTGTCATAGAGTTTGTATTTGATCTTTTGATGAGAGTCCCAAAAGAGTGAGATGCGACCTGCATCGACCTGTCTCTATTGGATATTCACAAAAAAACGATGAAGTATTTATTGATTTCGTAGAAAAAGAAAGCAGCGTTTGCTATGTGCAAAATCTTCGTATATCCTCTGGTGCTATAGAAACATAAAGTGCTGGGAGGATGGATACAACATGGATAGAGAAGAAATAAGGAAAACGGTGGAACTTTTAAGAAAGATTGATGTGGAAGAATATGGATTGGAATTTCATGAGGTGGTTGCTGCCGGTGCGGTGAAAGCTTATCTGTGTGGCCTTCCGAAACAGGAGGCTCTTGGGAAGCTGCGTGCTATAATGAAAGGGACGGTACTGAAAATACCGGCATTGGATGAAAAGCCGGAACTTCTTCAGACAACGGTAAAGGGCATAGGACTTATTAAGTTGATCGATACCGCTGTTGCTGCTCAGATAGATACGATTAAAAAGCAGACAGCGAAAGAAAGACCAAATATCCGGGAAATCGCTATCTCTTCACTGTGTGCCATTGAGGGAAAACATATCCTGGAAAATGTTTCTCCGGAGTTTCTCCGTTTATTGATGGATTGTTATGGGGAATTGAGAAACAAAGATTAGTCATGTATAGAAGTGCATGTTCTGACAGAATTCTACAGATTAAAGAAATTGATGAATGGGAAGCATTTGCCCAGATGGTTGCCGTCCGGCTTACTCAGTATTTCAAGTAAGCTGGAGAGTGACCATCTGGGCTTTTCTATTGTACCAATGCCCTCTCCGCTCCTGCCCCACTGCTGGAGTATACCACAGACAGCACCCCGAGAAAAACAGGGGTGCCGCTGCAGCTTACGCGGGCAGTGTGATTTATCGTAATTTAGATGCCTAAGCTGTAAAGGATCGCTTTCAGTTCTTTTACTGTCCTTGTGAGAATCTTTTCCTCCATCTCATTACATTCCAGAAGCAGCCGGTGCAGGTCTGAATCTGCGGTGGAAACAGAATGCTCCAGGCTGTCTACCAGGAGATCATCGGCAGAGATGCCGAGCGCATTTGCAATTTCAATCAGGGAATCCAGGCTGGGCCGGCTCTTCCCTATTTCTATGTTGCTGATATGTTTGTTATTCACACCAATCTTTTCTCCAAGGGTTTCCTGGGAAAACCCTTTCCTGGCGCGGAAGTAGCTGATGCGTTTTCCAAGTTCATCATAGTTAATAGCCATTATGTACCTCGCTTTCCCAACGCCCACATAAGTCACGACATTATTAGCTCAAGGGAAAACACATAGCAACGGAATAACGGAAAATTAATCATTGAAAGTCTTAGACCACATTTCTTACCCTCCCAGCAGGTCTGTGGTCTAAGGCCATTTTCTCTATCTCTCAGGTGGAACTGGGACAGAAAATCCACCTGGCAGATGGATGTGAGCAAATCAAAAACACAATATAATAAATTCAAGAACAGGAATTAGATCTCAGGGGGAAAGATCATGCAGGAGAGCGGATCTCAAAATCTTTTGACGCTTTACAGCGATGTCCGGGCGACACCAGTGCGGTGGCTTTGGTATCCGTACATTGCTGTGGGGAAGATTACGCTTCTGCAGGGGGACCCGGGTGACGGGAAGTCTACCATGATCCTGAACTTGATCTCTGAAATCTCGAAAGGCGGGAAGACCCCGGACGGTAAGGCATTGGGAATCCCTCAGCGGGTCATCTACCAATGCTCCGAGGATGACACCGCGGATACGATCAAGCCCAGGCTGGAAAGCTGCGGTGCGGATTGCCGCAATGTGGCATTCATTAATGAGGAAACTCATAACGGCCTGACACTGGATGATGAAAGGATTCGGCAGGTCATTATTAACTTCCGCCCGTGTTTGGTGGTGATTGACCCGATACAGGCATATCTCGGTAATGATTCAGATCTGCAGATTGCAGGGAGGGCAAGAAAGCTGATGCAGCGGCTAGGAATGTGGGCCTCTGTGTATGACTGCGCTGTGATCCTGATCGGCCATCTGAATAAAAAAGAAGGCTCCAAGGATTTATATAGGAGTCTTGGGAGCATCGATCTGATTGCCGCCGCCCGGAGTGTCCTGCAAATGGAGCGGGATTCGGGGGATCCTGATGTCCGCATTGTACGCCAGATTAAAAATAGTCTGGCGCCTACGGGTAAGGATATCCGCTTTGAAATCCGGCCGGAAACAGGCTTTCGTTGGCTGTCATGCGAAGACAGCATACAAAAGCCGGTGCAGATGGAACGTCCGGTGTTTAAAACCAAAACTGAAAAAGCCGCATTTCTCATTAAAGAAATCCTTTCTCAGGGTGATGTAAGATCAAAGGATATGTATGCCAGACTAAGCAGAGAAGGGATCAGCCATAGAACTGCGGAAGATACCAAAAAAGAGATCGGGATCCACTGCTACCGGAAGATGCGACAGTGGTATTGGAGCCTGCAAAGTAGGGGAGGTGAAATAGGATGACGGATCAGGAGAAACAGTTCAGTAATGAAGAACGCAAACGGAAAATCCGGGAGAGGTATAAAGGTGTTGACCGGGACGCGTTGGAACTGATCCCGGCAAGGGAAATCGTCAGCTTTAATGAGGATACCTCCTTTAAGCGTGTGGCGGCGTACTGTCGTGTCTCTACGGATGATCCAAACCAGACCTCGTCCTATGAGCTTCAGAAAAATCATTATGAAGAATACATCAAAGAACATCCGGGCTGGGAACTGGTCGGCATTTATGCGGACGAAGGCATTTCCGGCACATCCCTGGCACATCGGGAAGAATTCAACCAGATGATTGAAGACTGTTATGCAGGGAAGATCGACCTGATTGTCACAAAATCCATTTCCCGGTTTGCGAGAAACACGGTGGACGCGATCAGTACAGTGCGGAAACTGGCGCAGCGGAGCAGTCCTGTCGGAGTTCTGTTTGAAACGGAGAATCTTTACACTTTAAACCAGACCAGCGAAATGATCCTGACAGTCCTTTCGGCTGCCGCCCAGGAAGAATCCCATACCAAGAGCGAGATCATGAACATATCGATTGAGCACCGCTTTTCAAGAGGCATCTTCCTCACCCCGGAGCTGCTGGGCTTTGACAAGGATGAGGATGGAAACCTGGTAATCAATAGCGAGGAGGCGGAAACGGTAAAGGTGATTTTTTACCTTTATCTGAATGGCTTCTCCTGTAATGATATCGCGGGGCTTTTAACGGAGTATGGGAGAAAGACGAAGCTGGGGAATACGAAGTGGACAGCGGGATCCATCCGCAGTGTCCTCCAGAATGAGCGCCATTGTGGAGATGTTCTTGCAAGAAAGACCTGGACACCCAGTTTCCTGGATCATAAATCCAGGAAAAACAATAATGACCGGAATCAGTACCGGCTGCGTGACCATCATGAAGCAATCGTATCCAGGGATGTATTTCGCGCGGCCAGCCACCTGCAGGCTTTCCGGTGGTACTGTGCCAAGAACCGGCCCCTTCCGGTCTTGAGCGTTGTGGATGACGGCATCCTCAAAGGATATGTGCCAATCGATAAGGACTGGACCGGGTTCTCTCCGGAGGAATACCGTACAGCGTCTGAAAGCTGTATGGAAACAAAAGCAGAACTGGCGCAGGACGCCGCAGACGCCACACAGCTTGACCTTTCCGGATATGAGATCGTCCGTGCACAGTTCTTCTCGACCATACAGAATCCCGCACTGACCATTTCAAATGGGAAGATGCGTTTTAATACAGCCTGTCTGAAAAAATTTCAGGACGTGGAATATGTGGAGCTGCTGCTCAACTCCGTGAACCGCTGTATTGCCATACGGCCATGTGAAAAAGAAAATCCGAATGCGATCCACTGGGGAAGGTTAAGGGAATCCAGATGGTTTGTCAGCCAGGTTTCCTGCAGGGGGCTTGCCAGGACTTTATTTGACATCATGAACTGGGAAGATGGGGTGAAATACCGGTTCCGGGGAGAGTTTATCCAAAATGGGGAGGATAAGCTGATGCTGTTCCAGCTTGATGAGCCGGAAATGATCAAGGTGGAAGAAATCGTTCTTCCTCCGCAGGAAGCGGATGAACTGGAAGAGAATATCGACGATACTGAAGTTGTGATTAAGAAAAGAATGCTGGTATTTCCAGAGGAATGGGAGAATTCTTTTGGAAGGCCGGCCTCATCCCTTTCCAGCATACAGATGCTCACACAGGAACATTACGCGAAGGATTGGGATGTGCTGCGCCCCGCCAGGGAATTAGACGGGGACGATGTATTCACTGTGGAGAAGCTGCAGATGATGATGCAGGAAACGGAGAAAATAATGGAAGGATGGACGTGAAATGAATGAACTTCAGAACATAGACGCGGAGCATGAATCCGCCGTAGCGCAAAGGACCGCTGAACTGGAAAAGGAGTTCTCCTATGACGGGTACCAGGTCGTGCGCAAAGAATTATTCGCCCATCTGAGGGATCCCGCCATTACCATCCGCAAGGATAGTGTGACCTTTAATACAGCCTGCATTAATGGCATGGAGGATGTTGTATATATCCATATGATGTTTAATAAGGAATTAAAGCGCATTGTCGTGGAGGGGTGTGACGAAAACGACAAGGATGCGCTCCGTTGGTGTGTGGCAAAGCCGGATAAGCGCAAAAGCAGAAAAATGATGGGCCGCCCCTTCTCAGAGCTGGTCTACCGTGAAATGGGGTGGGAAGAGGGCTGCCGGTATAAAATCCTGGGATATCGGATCCAGTTTGAAGGGAAAACACTTTATGTTTTTGACTTGAATGTTCCAGAGGTATTTCTTGAGAAAAAGAGGAAAAAGAAAACGGACGATGATATAGAACCTTCAGAACCAGTAACCAACCAGGTGGAGGAGCAGCCGGAAGTAAATACCCGCAAAGGATATTACCCGGATGACATTGCCAGTACATTTGGCGTATCGGTAGAGCAGCATAGGGAGGAAACGGTATTCCATCGTATGGACGGCTATGTTTCCGTGGGGGTGCTGACAGGATCGGCTGGCAGGCTGGGAGAAAGGCAAAAGCAGGGTTCCCTTGTCATGTCGGATGCAGGTGATTAAATGTTGTTGTGCAGCAGTATGATTATCCAGGGGACAAGTGCGCCCTTTGGGGAAGGTGATAGAATGGGCGATGAGAAGAATACATACTGGGATATAAAACAGCCGGGAATCTCGTTCAATCTTGGCAGCGGGCGGATTGCGCTTTACAGAGCCACACTGGAAATCATGGGATATCCAGAATTCTATCGGTTCCTTTTTAATCAGGGGAAGAAAATGCTGGCTATTCAGCGTTGCGGGATTGATGATCCGGGGGCGCATAAACTGCCGAGGATTATCAAACGGGAAACTTGCGATGTGAGCAGCAAGGATCTTGTCAGGCTCATGTACCGAAGCTGCCGATGGAATCCGGATATGACTTATAGGATACCAGGAGTGGGTTATCCTGACGCTTTTGTTGTAGCTTTTGACCTTCATAAAGCCTTTGAGATAAACGAAAAATAAGTGCAGGAAGAACGGCATGGCTGTGGGTAACATATCTTCCTGAACCATTTTACTATGAATTGAACATTTCTGTCTGGGGTTAAGTTTCCCGTCTGAGGATGATATTATCATTCGCATTATTAAGCGAAAAGAATGAGAATATCATTTCTAATGAAAAAAATGAACTTTTTTTGTTCCATAGATTCTTTTGACCGTTGGTTATAAAACTGACGGTCTTTTTATTTTTGTCCAAAATGAATAAATTGATGAAAATTTCAGATAATGAAGCTCATTCTGCGACTTATCGGTCTGAAAATGAGCATTTTGCGCGTCGATGCCGCCATTATAAATCCAAAGACTGTAAAGCCGAATGGCTAGCCTGAATTTTTAGTGGTTTGAAAATTAGGTATGATGACTGGTTTCTACATTTAAAGTGGCTGAATTAGGTATTTTCGTGTGGAAGTGTTTGTATAGTGATTTTTTCATTATAAAGCGAAAGTCCGATAGATCAGGCAGGGTGGTTACCCATTATAAAGCGAAAGTGGGGAGTCTGGCTGGGTTTGAGAAACATGAAATTTTTCATTTTGGATAGATGGTCGCAGACAATGATGAGGTCAGTATAAAGCGGAAGTCATCGGATGAAGCTACTCATCGGAATGATGTTCACACGGCAGAAAGCCTGATAAAGCGGCTTTATAAAGATGCGGAGGATGTGACAGTCATCGGCATTGATAACATGAATGACTATTACGATGTGCGATTGAAGGAAGCAAGGCTTTCTGAACTGTCAGCGCATCCTTCCTTTATTTTTGTTAAAGGGAATATTGCTGACAAGGAACTGGTAAATAAGGTATTCGCACAGTACAGGCCACAGATTGTTGTTAATCTCGCTGCCCAGGCAGGTGTCCGATATTCCATTATTAATCCGGATGCTTATATCGAATCTAACCTGATTGGTTTCTATAACATTCTGGAAGCGTGCAGGCATTCCTACGACGAAGGCCATACTCCTGTAGAGCATTTGGTCTATGCGTCCAGCTCATCTGTCTATGGTTCCAATAAGAAAGTGCCATACAGCACGGATGATAAGGTGGATAATCCCGTTTCTCTCTATGCGGCTACGAAGAAATCAAATGAATTGATGGCTCATGCTTATGCGAAGCTGTACAACATTCCGTCCACGGGACTTCGGTTCTTCACAGTGTACGGTCCGGCTGGTCGCCCGGATATGGCCTATTTTGGCTTTACTGATAAGCTGAGAGCCGGTAAGACAATTCAGATATTTAACTATGGCAACTGCAAACGTGATTTTACATATATTGATGATATTGTGACCGGTGTAGAAAAGGTGATGGGCAAGGCTCCTGACAGAGAAACCGGTGAGGATGGGCTTCCTGTTCCGCCTTACGCTCTCTATAACATTGGAAATAATCATCCAGCAAACCTGCTGGATTTCGTGCAGATACTGAGCGAGGAATTGGTAAGGGCAGGCGTTTTACCAGAGGATTATGACTTCGATGCGCACAAGGAGTTGGTGCCAATGCAGCCCGGAGATGTACCGGTAACTTATGCGGATACAACAGCATTGGAGCGTGATTTTGGCTTTAAGCCTAGTACCGATCTGAGGACCGGACTCCGGAAATTCGCTGAATGGTACAAGGGATTTTACATGTAAGATCTGTGATTGAACGGTAGAAATGTAAAAATACAAGACCTGGGAGGAGAAAACGATTATGAGAGAATTTAAAGATTTGAAGATTGCAGTCGCAGGGACCGGGTATGTGGGCCTTTCGATTGCCACACTGCTGTCACAGCATCATAAAGTGATGGCTGTGGACATTATCCCGGAGAAGGTTGAACTGATTAATAATAGGAAGTCCCCTATTCAGGATGATTATATTGAAAAATATCTTGCTGAGAAGGATCTTGATCTGGCAGCTACCTTGGACGCAAAAGAGGCTTATTCAGATGCAGATTTTGTGATTATTGCTGCACCAACTAATTATGACAGTAAGAAGAATTTTTTTGATACTTCTGCAGTTGAAAATGTGATTAGCCTAGTTATGGAGTATGCCCCTGACGCGATCATGGTTATCAAATCTACTATTCCAGTCGGATATACAAAAAGTATTCGTGAGAAAACCGGAAGCAAGAATATCATCTTTAGTCCGGAGTTTCTAAGAGAGTCAAAAGCATTGTATGACAATTTATACCCCAGCCGTATCATCGTAGGCACGGATATGGAAGATGAACGGTTGGTTGAGGCAGCTCATACACTCGCAAAACTTCTGCAGGAAGGTGCCATCAAAGAGAACATTGATACCCTGTTTATGGGCTTTACAGAGGCTGAGGCTGTGAAGTTGTTTGCCAATACCTACCTTGCTCTGCGGGTTGCTTATTTTAACGAGCTTGATACTTATGCAGAAATGAAGGGACTTAATACACAGCAGATCATCAAAGGGGTATGTCTGGATCCGCGTGTCGGGGATTTTTACAACAATCCCAGTTTTGGATATGGCGGTTACTGTCTGCCAAAGGATACCAAGCAGCTACTGGCAAATTATCAGGATGTTCCAGAAAACCTGATTGAAGCAATCGTGGAGAGCAACAGAACAAGGAAGGATTTTATTGCTGATCGTGTGTTGGAGATTGCTGGTGCTTATGGAGCAAATGATTCCTGGGATGAGAGCCGTGAGAAAGAAGTTGTTGTTGGTGTGTATCGATTGACTATGAAGAGCAACAGTGATAACTTCCGCCAGAGCAGTATCCAGGGCGTTATGAAACGGGTCAAGGCCAAGGGTGCTACGGTAATCATTTACGAACCAACTTTGAAAGATGGGGATACTTTCTTCGGAAGTAAGGTTGTAAATGATTTGGATAAGTTCAAGAGGCTGAGTCTGGCTATTATTGCTAATCGGTATGACAAGTGCCTGGATGATGTAAAAGAGAAAGTATATACGAGAGATCTTTTCCAAAGGGATTAATGGAGACGGATGATATGGATAAAAAAACTAAACATAAACATGAAAAGCCTAGGCTCTGTCTGGTATCCTCATCGGGCGGTCATTGGGAGCAGTTGCAAAAATTACAGCCTTTAATAGATAAATACGATGGATTCATGATTACTGAAAAAACGCAGTTTCAAGAAAATGCGAAGTACTTTATGATGCAGACAGATCTTAAGGACAAATTTATGCCTTTTAAGATGGCCATAAATAGCCTTAGATCCATTGTAATATGGTTTAAAGAGCGCCCGGATTTTGTGATTACCACAGGCACGATGGTTGCATATCCTTTCTATCTTCTCGCAGTTCTTTTTCATAAGAAGTTTGTATACATAGAAACTTTTGGACGGGCTAATATGCCTACAGTAGCGGGAAAAAAAATGGAGAAGCACTCGGATCTTTTTATAGTGCAGTGGGAAACACAGAAGAAGTATTACAAGAAAGCAGTCTACGGAGGATGCTTGTACTAAGGAAGGATTGTGTGTAGGGAGGATGTAAGCGCAGATGATATTTGTTACGGTTGGGTCAAGGAACTATCCGTTTGACCGATTATTTAGAAAATTAGACGAACTGTATGCGTATGGAACTTTGACAGAGCCGATGTTTGCTCAAATTGGAACCTCCACGTATAAACCGGAGCATTATGAATTTAAAGATTTTATTTCTCCAGAAGAGTTTGTTGAAAAGATAAAAGAGGCTGATATCGTGGTCAGCCACGGTGCTTCCGGTTCCATTATGAAAGCTCTTAATGCAGGTAAGAAAGTTATTGCGGTAACCAGGCTTGAAAAGTACGGAGAACATATCAACGATCATCAGATACAGAATAATAACGCATTCAGCAGCAACGGATATGTGCTGATGGCAGATCTGGAACTGAACAACCTGGGGGAATGCTTCAAAAGAATATATGAGGGAAGCGATGGACTAAGACCATGGGAGAATAAAGATCCAATGGCGATAGTGAATATGATCGATAGATTTATACAGGAGAATTGGTGATTAATTTTTGTGATACTTATAAATGATTTCAGAGAGGGGTACATCGGTGAAGAAAATATTAAAATCGATTTATCTGGCGTTGTTCAAAATAAGATGGCGCATGAATAATAGAATGAATGAAACGCGTGCAGTAAGTAATTTTGCCTTAAATAATGTGACAGTGGGTAGGAATACTTATGGAAACTTGTTTATTCAACATTACAACAAGAAAGCACACCTCAAGATTGGCGCATATTGCTCTATAGCAGATCATGTGACATTTTTGCTTGGAGGAGAGCATGACTATAGAAAAATAACAACATATCCGTTTAATAGCAAGCTATACCACACGACCCCTCGAAACTCGGGGAGAGGGGGCGATATTACTGTCGGCGATGATGTGTGGATAGGGTATGGGACAATTATTCTATCTGGGGTAACGATAGGAACAGGAAGCGTCATTGGAGCTGGATCAGTGGTGGCCAAAGATGTGCCCCCTTATTCCGTATTTATTGGCAATAGAGTCATAAAAAAACGTTTTCCGGACGGGATAGTAAACAAGTTGATAGATATTAATTGGGACAGCATATCGCATAAAAAAGGTGATTTGTATGAGCAGTTTGTAATGGATAGTATTGATGAATCTAATGTAGATGAAGTCCTAAGGTGCTTTAGGGATTAAGTATTAAGGGTGGTAAGAATGGAAAAAATTGCGGCAGGGATAGTTACATTCAATCCAGATATAAAACGGTTGAAGGATAATGTTAACGCTATATTGACTCAGGTTGATAAAGTATATATCTACGATAACGGATCAAAAAATTGTGAAGAGGTATCTATTTTTACGGCGAATTTATCCAAAGTGGAAATATACACGGCATCGAAAAATGACGGGTTAGCATGCGCTTTAAATGGCCTTATGAATATGGCTTTTCAAGATGGATTTGACTGGCTTGTATCTCTCGATCAGGATTCGGTAATGCAGGAAAATACAATCAAGGAATTTATTAAATATGCTGATAGACAGGATGTAGCGATAATTTGTCCGTTCGCAATAGATTCCAGAAGAAAATACATGAAATATGAATATACTTCAGAGGTTGAAGAAATAAACAAATGCATCACATCGGGGAGTATGACTCGATTATCAATATGGGACGAATTAGGTGGATTTGACGAGTTCCTTTTTATTGACTTGATAGACGATGATTATTGCAAAAAAATCACTTTAAATAAATATAAAATACTTAGAATTAATACGGTATTGATGAATCAGGAATGGGGGAAAATTATTCCACGCTCAGATAGGGTGGTTCGTTTTTTTGTAAAACTGGGCGAAATGCTTCATAATACCAATATTCAAAAACTTTCATATAAAAAGACGGTTGATCCAAGAAGAATATACTATACTTGCAGAAACATACTGTATCTCAACAAAAAATATAAAAATTATGGAGGCATAGGCTATAGAAATTATAATAGCCGTACTTTTGCCGGCTTTTTATTCTATTTTTGTTTTGGCAGTGTGGTTAGGGCGGATAAAAAGCTTTATACTGCACAGATGTGCATAAAAGGCTTGCGTGAGGGTCATCGAAAAGCACTGGAAACCAGACCTTTAGTAATCGGAGGTTAATGATCTATGGTAAGTATAAGCGCAGTCGTGCCGATATATAAAACAAAAGAACATCTTTTGCGTGACTGCATCGTTAGCTTGATGAGGCAAACGCTTAAAGATATCGAAATTATTCTTGTGGATGATGGTTCGCCAGATATTTGTGGAAGCATATGTGATGAGTATGCTGCACAGGATGGTAGAATTCAAGTAATACACAAAAAGAATGAAGGGGTTTCTGTTGCCAGGAATGTTGGCATTGAATGTTCCAAGGGTGAATATGTTACTTTTGTTGATGCTGATGATTGGATTGAGCAGCAAGCATTTGAAACTGCATATAAGATTGCCAGGGAAAATAAAGTTGATGTTCTGCAATGGACCTATATTTGGCATCGCGGGAGAAAAACCGAGAACTATAATCCAGTATTTTTAGAATCTGGCCTTTTGAATAACAATCAATTGGAAGAAATCCGGTTAAAGGCTATTATTGATACGCACCCTTCTTTTTCTTGTAATTGTGGTTTTGCTGCAGGTTCGCCATGGGCTAAACTATATAATAAGGAATTTTTGATTCAAAACAATCTCAGATTTGTACCCGGCTTGACCAGGTCTCAGGATAGGATTTTTAACCTATTTACTTATAATGTGGCTAAAAAGATATATTATCTAAATGAGCCATTTTATCATTATATAGCTAACGATGCTTCAGCGGTAGTAAGCTACAGACCGAATGTTGAAGCAATTTATGACATGTATTTAAAGAAAATTGACGAGTTTATTTTAAGATATAAAAATGGAAATGGATTGTACAATGAAGCGCGGGCGATATGCCAGTGCTATGTGCTACAGCAAATATTCAACCAGTATTTATTTAACAAAAAATGTGAATTAAAATTTAGAGATAAAATAAAAGAAGTTAGGCGTATAGCAAAAGATAAACGATATGCTGAGGGGATTTCCAGAGTGGTTTCAATAAGAAAATCGCTTACTACCAAACAGTATATAGGCATTTATCTGCTTAAGTTAAGTCCGACTGTTGCTGCCTGTTGTATGCAATGCAGGAATAAGTAGTGATAGTATTAATAAAAGGATGCAATGTATGAATATATTAGTTATTACTCCTATTTATTATATAAAAGACAGAAAGAATCTTTTTCACGATTCAAGCGCAATACATTATTTGATTAGACCGTGGGCTAAAGAACATAATGTGACCGTAATAAACATATATAGCCAACCGATAGGTAAAATAATCAGGTATAAAAGCAGAGAAGAAAGGAACTATTATCGAAAAGGTTATCATTTTTTTGCTGATGGCGTCAAAGTACATATGTGTGAAATACAAAGATTTTACAAGCAAAAGGCTATATTAGATGACCGCCAGACAAAAAGAGTTTTGGATTTTATTGATTCTGTAATATCGGAAGAGAATAAACCGGACGTGATTGTGGCGCATATGCCCACGTTTTGTCTGAATGTTTTGGAAAGGATTTATCCAAGTGTAAAGAAAATGGCTGTATTGCATCAAACGGATGTAATAAATTGCAGAGAAGATATAAGTAAGGTGGAAAAAATAAATTTATTATTTTCTAAAATTTTTACGCGTTCTAATGCTATAAGGAAGTTCTGCAGAAAGCAATCAATAAGAGCTGAGGAAGAGATTGTATATTCAGGTGTCCCTATTAACATAAAAGAACAGGGAAGAAAAGAAAAACCTGACAAATATCGGATCATATATGTTGGAAAACTTATAAAAAGAAAAAATGTAGATAAGTGCATACTGTGCTTGCAAGACTTAAGTCTTAAAGTATCTTTTGATATTTATGGATCCGGCCCTGAACTGCCATATCTGCAAAAATTGGCGCAGGAGAGTAGATGTTCTGCTAATATTACATTTCACGGACAAGTTGCTCATGAAAAAATAGCGGATATTATGGAAAACGGGGATATTTTTATAATGACAAGTGTAGGAGAAACCTTTGGATTAGTCTATTTGGAGGCCATGGCTTTTGGGAATATTGTTATCGGTTCAAGGAATGAAGGAATAGATGGGGTCATTGTAGATGGAGAAAATGGATTTTTAGTCGAACCTTATAATATTGAAGAACTGGTTAACTGCCTGGAGTCCATCTTTAGAATGGATAAGGAAAAATATGCTGAAATAACACAGAATGCGAATTTAACTGCGAAAAAATATACAGAAGAAAAAATGGGACGAAAGTATTTATCCATGATTCGGTCGTGTATAAAATGACTGAAAAAAGAGAGGAGGATGGAGTGTAATGAAATTTGCCTTTGTAATTCTTCATTACATGGCCATAGAGGATACAGTAGAATGTATAGAATCATTTAATAATTTAAATACGAGGCTTGAGTATTCATTGGTCATAGTAGATAATTGTTCTCCGGATCAATCTGGAAACAAGCTGAAGGAAATGTTTGCAAATAAAAAAAATGTGCATGTTCTAATGAACAAAGAAAACTCTGGATTTGCGCGCGGTAATAACGCGGGAATTCGTTTTGCGAAAAGTAATTTAAATGCAGATATAGTAGTATGTATAAATAATGATACAAAAATAATACAAGGCGATTTTTTGGAAAAAGTATTGGATGAATACGAAAAAAGTCATTTTTGGATTTTAGGTCCAATGATTTTAACCAAAGATGGAAGGTATATATCAAATCCATTACGTAGTTTGATTCGAACCAAGAGTGAGGTGGAGAAGGCACTTTATATCAAAAAAAAAGAACTATTCTATTTACGACATCGGCTTGACGGATTTCAGCAACTTTGGAAGAAGGCAAAAGCTATTTTGAAAAATGACTGCATTAAAGGGAGTGAAATATCGCTTTCTAAAAATATTAACATAGCTTTACATGGATCGTGTTTGATTTTATCTCCAGAGTTTTTTAAATGTTTTTCGGGTTTTGATGAAAGGACTTTTCTGTATAGCGAAGAAAATATACTATATTCTCATGTCATGGCAGAAAAAGGGTTGATGGTATACAGTCCGGAAGTAAGGATTTACCATAAAGAGGATGCGTCAACTGATATATCAAATGGTAGCGGAAGAAATAAGAAATTATTTGTTATTGAAAATGAAATAAAGTCCTTGGAAATATTGGAGAAAGTTCTTGATGAGAATGAAAAAAGATGAAAGCAAGATCCGTTAATCAGCAGCATAGGGAGTGTGGATATGCATATTAAGTTCAAAAGGAGCAATTTAAATAGTTATCTGCTCTTAATAATTTGGATTTTTATAGTAATATTTAAGTTGCAAACAAACTCAACGAAATATTGGAGTTTTTTCTGGCTCTTGGTCTTTTGCGTTTCCGGAGTATTGAATGGGACGAAAATAGATTTGTTGAAAAAAAACAATGCTGCAACCAAATACATTTATTTCTTTATTATCTGGAGTTTGATTTCAACTTTTATAAATTTGATTTTAGGGACGAACAGCAATTACAGCTATTCGGTGTTGCTTTTTGATAATTTCGTTCAGATGCTTCTGCCATTAGTTTGCCTGGATCAGATTGGGAAGAAGGCCTCTGCAATCTGTTTTTTGAACTGTTTTAAGATATTGATTGTAGCCATGTCCCTTTGGGGAGTGGCAGATTATGTTACACGCTCGCAATTGTATGCACCCTTGATTAAGACAGAACAGGCACTGCATAATATGAATCATTTTTTTAACGCAGTGAAAAGTTCATATAGATTAACCCTTATTTTTTATCATCCTATATATTATGCGTTGCTATTAACAATTTGTATGTCCATATTAATATTTTTTCCATTCAAAAATAAGGCTATACAACTTATATCGCTTTGTCTGGTGGGACTTAACATCATATTGACTCAAACACGATCTGCATGGATTTGTGTTGCAATAGTTGTTCTTTTATTTGTTTATCGTAGCAGGAGAAGCAATCCTATTTTACGTAAATTTGTATCAAAAACAAAGCTTCAATACGCCATTTTAACCTGCGTAATTATTGGTTTTTTGATTATTATTACGATGCGTACAAGCTCTGCTTTTTATTCTGAAATTGTTGTTCTTATTTCCGATAGGATAAATGCATTGTTTTTGGGAGATGGAACTGATATAAGGTTGGCAAATTTTATTATGGTCGGAAATATCATTCTTAACAATCCACATTTATTGATAACTGGAGGAGGTTTGATGTATGCTTCGTCATATCTGCAGAACCACCCTGCTTTAGGATATTGGACTAAGGCGGTCGATAACCAGTATTTGACAAATGTAATTAATTATGGACTGATTGGCTTGGGTATTTATTTGATGCTTTTGGCTATGTTTGTGAGGGGATTTAAGAAGGATTATAACGCAATAAGCAGTTGCTTAAATCTTAGTTTGATTACAATAATGATATCTAGTTTTGTGTTTGAATCAGTAGGTTCAAATATAATATTTTATTTATTCATCATTTTGATTTCACTTTCTGCTACCGCAGAAGTGGGATGAAAGCGAAGATGAAGCAATTATGTTTGTAGATAAGTTCTTCTTGAATATTGAATTACCGATATTTAGGAGTGTTATGTGATATGGATATAAAAAAAGCTGCGCTTATAAATGCCGCAGGAAAATATTCTAAGATTATTTTGTCGTTAGTTTTAAATGCGATACTCGCAAGAATCCTGTCGGCCGAGGATTATGGAATTGTTGCAGTAATAACAGTTTTTTCTACTTTTTTCACTACATTTTCAGATATGGGTTTCGGACCTGCCATTGTCCAGAATAAGGAACTAACAGACAATGATATTAATAATATATATTCGTTTACAGTGTATATATCACTTGTACTTATGCTAATATTTGCAGTTTGTTCCTTTCCGATTTCGGCTTTTTATGAGGATCAGGTTTATATTTCCCTAGGAGGGATGCTAAGCGTTTCCCTCTTGTTTAATGCTTTGAATATGGTGCCGAATGGGCTGCTAAATCGAGATAAAAAATTTGTGAGTATTGCACTCAGAACAGTAGTAGTATATGTTGGTTCAGCGGTTATAACTATCGTATTGGCTTTCATGGGATTACGATATTATGCTTTGGCGATACAGGCAATTTTGTCGGCTCTGTTTACCTTTGTTTGGAATTTTGCAACAACAAAGCCGCAATTCAAGATAAGTGTTGAGATGAAAAGCATTAAGAAGGTTATTAATTATTCGGGGTATCAGTTTGCATTTAATGTCGTCAACTACTTTTCTAGAAATTTGGATAATGTTCTGACTGGGAAATTTATGGGAAATGCGGAACTTGGATACTACAACAAGGCATATACTTTAATGTTGTATCCTGTCAATAATTTAACCGGCGTTATCTCGCCGGTGTTACATCCTATACTTTCGGACTATCAAAAGCAGATCGACATTATATATAGGAAATATATGAAGATTGTCAAATTTCTTGCCTGTCTCGGATTATATGTTGCTCCGTTTTGCTTCCTAGCGGCCAACGAAATCATAAATATCCTGTATGGAGCCAACTGGACAAATTCTGCTATTTGTTTTCGGCTGTTGTCCATTGCAATTATTCCACAGATGATGAATTCTAGTGCGGGGGTTATTTTTCAGGCTATTGGAAATACAAAGCTTTTATTTATAAACAGCTCCATCAACACAGTAGTTACAGTAATTGCGATTTGCATAGGTGTGTTTGTTGGGAAAAATATACATAGTTTGGCTTTGTGTGTCGCAATAGCTTATCTTTGCCATTTTTTCACTGTATTTATAATGCTGATCAAAATGGCTTTTAAATATAAAATAAGCTTATTTGCGAGGGAATTTCTTCCAGAGATCGCAATCTTGGTTATAATGATAATAGCAGTATATATATACCCATTGCGCAGTGAAAAAGTGATTATTTCCGCATTATTCAAAGGCATATACCTTGGGGTGTTTTATATTGTGGCATTGTTCGTCAGCAGAGAATATAAATTGTTTATTTCAATTTTGAAGAAATAGGGAGATGGGTTATGAAAATGAACTTTTTTAAAAAGGTACTCTGCATACCAAAATCATTATATTTTAATTTGTATTATTTTTCGTTTAGAAGAGCTATAAAACTTCCTGTGCTAGTTGCGCATGATGTTAAGCTGCTGAATATGGGGAACCGCGACGGGGTTAAAATTAATGATTCTGCTGGAAAGATTCATATAGGATTTGGAGAATCATTTGCCTTGGGAGGCAGAACTGGATGGGACTTATCAGATGGTGGCAAGGTCGTTTTTAAAGGTCCCGCTACTTTTGGGAGAGGCACTCAAATTATATGCAGGGGGAGTATAACTTTTGGTGAAAATTTTTACTGTAACGCAAATTGTGTTATTAATGCAGGAAAAAGTATAAAATTTGGCGAGAACGTTTTGCTGGGATGGAATTGTACAGTTTTGGATGGAGACGGACATAAACTTATTGATAAGAATGGAGAGTCATTTAAGTATGATTCGGTTGACATTGGAAATCATGTTTGGTGTGCATTCGAATCCAAGATATTAAAGGGCAGTTTTGTACCTGACAATTCAGTTGTTGCGGCGGGAGCTTGTATTACGAAAAAATTTGACAAACATGCACTTCTCTTGGGGGGATTTAACAGAGTGTTACGCACGGAAATCGAATGGAATAGAACCTTTTGAAACATATGATTATAGAGATAGGGTGTAAGTGTGAATCCACAGCCTATGTCCAAACCCACTCAACTCATCATTTCGAACTTGCCAGGCTGACTAAATATCTGGTTCTTCCGTATTTATTAGTATTTATCTGTTTCCATATAACCTCAATAGAGGCATAATATAACAGACCTATACTGAGGAAAGGATGAATTCCCACGATGTAAGTAGGTAATCATCCGTATCTACAAATTCCACGCCACTTTTGATAAGATAGTTTCAAATGATGGAGGTGATACCAATTAATACGAATACAATCCTAAAAAGTGACCTTTGGGCAGAGCGGATACGTTCTTTCCAGGAAAGCGGCTTATCCCGCAAAGTCTGGTGCTAGCAGAATGAGGTATCGCAGTCTACCCTGAACTATTCGATCCGAAAGTTCCAGTCAAAGACCACGCAGGCAGAAAGCGTCTCTGATCCGGTGTTCGCAAAGCTTCCTGCAGAGCAGGATCTGCAGTTCAATGCCGTTACAGGAAATTCTCCTGTTACAATCCTTCTTCCGGAAAATATCCGGATTGAAGTTGGAGCAGACTGCCCTGCGAGACTGATGATTTCTTTGCTCCAGGCTTTGAAGAACTATGCTTGATTTCTCCGGAAGCACGATGGTCTATCTGGCCTGTGGAGCGACGGATCTCAGGAAAAGTTACACAGGGCTGGCTGCTATCATCAAACTGAAATTCCATCTCGATCCGTACTCCCGCTGTATGTTCGCATTCTGCAAACGCAGACGCACATTGATCAAAATTCTCCAGTGGGACGGGTCAGGATTTTGGATCCTGATGAAACGGCTGGACCGTGATTCCTTTCATTGGCCAGACACACCGGATGAAATGCAGAAAGTCACACTGAAAGAGATCCACTGGCTGTGTGACGGGTGTCACGTGTCACGGCCCGCGAAAAGTGAGAATCCAGTGTCCCATTGAGAAAGAAGTGTCCCAAACATAAAAGCGCGCGTAGACGCTTAAAATCTGCCCGCAAGTCGCGCTGCTTGAGGCTGTTTATATCAGGATTTTTTCCTGCTTTCAGATGTATCCGTCGGGAAATGGGACTTGTATTCGTTCAGCATACTGCTGACCATACCTTCATCGATCAGGACAGGCTCCGGTGTAGCCGGAGGCGTGAGGATCAGTTCGGCGCCGGGATAGGTTTTCCCTTCCGGTATGGCAGGACGGATACACTGGACACAGGCAAACACAAAATAATACAATATACCTAAGATTTCGTAAAGGCTTTGAATCACTAAGGAGATGATTATAGAACATGGCAACCTACACTTTAGCCCTTATCAATAACCACGAAGATGGAAAACTCTTCTTCGACACCTACAACATACCCTATCAGGTCATAACCAGAGGCGCCAATTCTGGCAAGCTCCGTGTAAAGTAACCTCGATCTTATGACGGCAGTAAAGTCCTCGAAGTTCGCAGGCTGCTGACTGAACAGGGGTATGGAATCCTTTGTGATCACAGCAACGTGTTACGTGATGAAGATGACCGAACTGTGGTAACCTTTAGTCCGTATCATGATATTTCTCCTGATATTGCCCAAGAAATCTATTTGCCGGGTTACGATGTGGAAATAAGTGATCTGAGTATCTATGGATAAGGAACGAAGACAGTCGTGATCAGAGCGATGTGAAGAAAATTAGCTGGAAGATCCGGCCTTTTCTTAGAATCAATCATTTAGATTGAAATGTAAATATAGTCTGAAATGAAAATATATAGTCCACAGGAGGTGCTGATAAATTGTCCAGGTCAAAGAAGAAACCAAACTATAACCCGGATCATGTGATGCAGGAATTTATGGCCGCTGTGGCGGATGCCTTTGGTTCCTATGATGATCGAGAGGATACTACTTTTCCTGGTCTGAACGCTGTGGCCACCGAGTTTGGTATTACGGCGCTGAAGGCTAGGAAGCTGCTGATTACAGCCGGCGTGTATTCCACAGCATTGTCACGTCAGGTAGCGGAGCTGCATGTCAGTGGTGTGGAAATCAGCCGGATCATGAAAATAACTGGATTGAGCCGTGCGTCCGTTCACTCCTACTTGCCTTACTCGAAGATCCCATACAATCTGGATGAGCTGTCGGCCAATGCGGAGCGGATCCGGCTGTATAGGGAGCGGAAAAAGAAATGTAAGGAATTCAGCGCTAATCTATCAACTTTGTCTGGACAATCTACGAAGGAGCAGGAAGCGGAATTGTGGAGCATGTTGATTTATCTCCAAGGCTGTGTGTTCCTCACAGCGAAAGATTTGAAATTTACCTACAAAATCAAAGGCGGCGAGATGTTCGTCAACCGGAAATCTAAGTCGATCACACAGGCAACGGTATTCATGGCGTATCATAAAGCGATGGAGCTGGGAGGAGTCGTTGCCGGACCGAAAAAATTAAGGACCTTTGAGGCCAGTTACCTGTATCCGATCTTTGTAAGGCTGGGAGTAATACGTGGGAACACCGGATGAGCCCAATCTGTATCCACTTCGTTTAGATTGAAATGAAAACAACCTGATACAAAGTATCACATTCAATACAATCCAACCTTTACTCTCCCACTTGCTATGTGCGAAACCTGGAGGTAATATCGCCACAAACAATA
>ERZ1643246.1959-NODE-1959-length-20977-cov-9.233152_pt1 | contig 20977 bp, 15 predicted proteins | sample MGYA00579265_ERZ1643246 | MGnify/ENA primary metagenome ERZ1643246 (study PRJEB29033, sample SAMEA4952261) | chicken gut metagenome | biome: Broiler Chicken; feature: Gastrointestinal Tract; material: Caecum | place: Ireland | collected 2018 | study: Broiler...
ATCTTGATATCAAAATGTTCCGGGGTGATCTCCATATACTTTGAAACCGTAAGGTACAGATCTTTTTCCAGTCTGTCCGCCGCATCCGGTGTACACTGCATTCTGTCTGAAATCAACAGATTCTTAAGTCTCTCTTTCGCAACAAAAACAGATGGTACACTCATCTTCATGCCCTCCTAGTTCCGGTGAAAAAGACTGGAGAGCTTTTCGAGTAATCCCTCCGGTTTCATATAATCTTCCATAGGTACATCCTCTCCCAGAAGCCGGCGGCAGATGTTCATATAAGACCTGCCTGCAAGTCCTTCTTCTCCCACTACCGGCTCGCCCTGGTTTGTTGCGACAACAACCTGCTCATCGTCCGGTATGACTCCCAGAAGATCCACGGCGAGGATCTCTGTTACATCATCCACGGACATCATATCTCCTCTCTTTACCATATCGATCCTGAGACGGTTAATCAGCAGTTCGTTTTTTCTGATTCCGGAAGCCTCCAGAAGTCCGAGAATTCTGTCCGCATCTCTTATGGCGGAGACTTCGGGAGTCGTCACGACAATGGAACGGTCTGCCCCTGCAATCGCATTCTGAAAGCCCTGTTCGATTCCCGCCGGACAGTCAAGCAGAATAAAATCGAAATCATCACGTATATCCTCAATCAGTTTCTTCATCTGCTCCGGAGAGATGCTTGTCTTATCTTTTGTCTGGGCTGAAGGCAGCAGGTAAAGTTCCGGGAAACGCTTGTCTTTAATCAGCGCCTGCTTCAGCCTGCAGCTTCCTTCAATTACATCTACAATATTATATACAATCCGGTTTTCCAGTCCCATAACCACATCGAGATTCCTTAGTCCGAGATCTGTATCGATAACCAGAACCTTTTTCCCCAGTCCGGACAACCCGATCCCGATGTTTGCGGTAGTCGTTGTCTTACCGACTCCGCCTTTTCCCGATGTTATGACTATAACCTCTCCCATTTTGCTTCTCCTCCTGCATAAGTTCTGACGTTATTAATTAATCGCCGGCCATTCCATTTCCCAGATCTGCTGCTTTTCCTGTAATCAGCTCATCCTTCATATCCGGGTTAAAGTAGATCTGCGACACATCTCGCCCTATCTCGGAGGCGTATCCTGAATTGTATCCGTTTACAATACGAACTGCGATCGATATTTCCGGTGAATCGGCCGGGGCGTATCCGACAAAGAGCGCATGATCCGGATGAAGCTCATTCTGCTGAGCCGTACCGGTCTTTCCTGCCATCGTAAAATCCAGCCCCGAGAAAGTTGCGTGGCTGCTTACCATCAGCTCCATACCTTCATGAAGCTGAGTCCATGTACTCTGGCTGACATCATCCATTGTCCTTACAACCTCTGCTTCATTGTCACGAAGCAGATTTCCGCTGGAATCCGTAATCTTGTCAATCAGTGTCAGATCATACACCGTTCCACTGTTGGCAACCGCCGTGACATATCTGTTCAGCTGGCTGACAGTAAAATTGTTATTTCCCTGTCCGATTGCGGACTGAATTGAATACTCGTCCGAAATATGCGGGGAAGCCTCGTCAATCTCAAGGCCGGATTTTTCACCGAGCCCGAACATTTCAGCATATTTAGCAAGCCTGTCCGTACCGAGGTCGCTGTCATAATTACCGTCTGAATCCATTCCGAGTTCATAACCTACATTGTAGAAATATACGTTACACGAATTTTCGATCGCGTGAACAGCGTTAAGCGAGCCGTGTCCGTTCGGATATACCCAGCAGTGGGGACTCGGCTGTACTTCTGAAAATACGCCGTCACAGTAAAAAGTCGTATCCGCATTGACAATTCCCTCTTCAAGCCCTGCCGTAGCCGAAACCATCTTAAAGGTAGAACCAGGTGCCGTTTCCTCCTGTGTGGCCCTGTTATAAAACGGCCGTGAAGTTCCGCTGTTGAGCTGGTTGTAGTAAGCCGAATCCATTGTATTTGCAAGGCGGTTGTTGTCGTATCCCGGGTAGGATACGCACGCCAGCACATCTCCTGTATTCGGATCAGTCACAACAAGCCCTCCTGACCCCGGTTCAAGTCCGAGCTGTCCGGGCGTAATCTCCAGCGCTTCAATTTTGTCGTGCAGCCACTGGAATGAATTAACAGACCCGCTTAGCAGTCCGTTGTAGCTGTTCTCATCCATCGGAAGCACGCCCTGCTCATACACAATCGCACAGATCTGTGTACCGGTGACACTTCCTGATTTTATAAGATATTCATAGAGAAGTTTGTCGAAATCACTGTCATTGGCCAAATATTCTTCAATATATGTCAGGAGAGCCTGGTAAATCTCTTCAGAGCTTGAATATGCACTGTTACCTAGCTTGGATGTATCAATCCAGCTCTGTGAAATAGCATAATTCAGGTATGCATTGAGGCTGATCGTCTCATCTGTTCTCCATGCAATATATGTTTCATCCGAAGTATCGATCTCATCTGTCAGGAGAATCCCGGTCTTTTCTGCCAGAACCGTATTACAGATATAGGACATATATGCCTGCATTTCATCCGACAGATCTCTGTATGCATCTGCCTGTGCATTTTCAAGCTGAGACATTATCTCTGACAGCTCAGATTCTTTTTTATTCTGGAATGTGGCATATACTGCTTTTTCAGCCGGTCCTGCTTTCTCGTTTGCAAAATGATCCATATCAATCACTTCGTTTGCAATAAATGCATGATATGCATCGCTTACGGGAATAATAATCTCACTTGCATCCTTTGTCTCGGAAGGATCATAATCCAGAATATTTGTCAGCTTACTCAGCACGATACCTGCAATTTTCTCTTCCAGAAGCTTATATGCATTTATCTGCAGATCTTTATCTATTGTAAGATATATATCATTTCCGGCCTTGGGATCTGTCTTGCTCACTGTCTCGATCACTTTTCCGAGGTTGTCCACATAAAAAGTAGACTTACCCTTTTCGCCCTGTAAAGTACTGTCAAAAGCCTGTTCAATGCCGGATTTTCCTACAATATCGGACAGAGAATATTTGTCTTTTTCGTCTTTATCCAGAGCATCATATTCATCCTGAGACATAGGACCGATATATCCGATCAGCGATGCGAAGTACTCTCCGTCCGGATAACGCCGAAGGGATTCTTCCTCGATATCAACTCCGGTAAGGGTGCTCTGGTTCTCCATGATCGCCGCCGCTGTCTCATCGCTCACATCAGAGGCGAGAACTGTGGAAAGATACTGCTGATAACTGTTCAGCCCCATTGCGTAGCGCATATTTACCATCTTAAGTATATATGCCGGATCATTGTTGGTATCGTCAAGGCCATATCTTTTCGTGCAGAGATAATGCATAATTCCGGATGCCGACTGATTTCTCTGGTCCTGTGAGAGATCATCCGTATATGCTTTTCCATATACATCGGCTATAAAACGGAGTTTCAAAGTTTCATTTGTCTCTGCGAACTGGTATTCTCCTGCAGAGTCAAGGATGATGCCGAAACTGTCAATAACCGAATCCCCGTTTGACTCGACGATTTCAAGTACTTTATTGAGAATGCCATTCAAGGTTTCATTTCTCTCGTCCGACCCCATATTCGTGGGCAGTGTGTCCTGTATGGTGACGGAATATGCCAGCTCATTATATGCGAGAAGATTTCCGTTCCTGTCGTAAATATTTCCTCTTGTCGCGGCAATCTCGCTTGTCCTTCTGATCTGAAGTTCATAGTTGTCCAGATAGTCCTCGCCTCTTACAATCTGAAGATAGAAAAGGCGTCCGATCAGGACGGATGAAGTCAGGCAGAATACTATGATAAGCACCATAAGCCTTGATTTCATGATATAATCTATGCCTTCTTTTATTCTGTCGATGATTTCTCTAAACAAATTTACTTGCACTCCTTTTTTCTTCAGCTTCCAGCTTATGATTGATAAACAGGAGCAGTGGATACACAATAAGAGTAACAGCGATCGTGTAAATTGCCTCCGGAATAATAATCCGGTTCAGATAGTGCAGGAAATTAAAGTCGCTCCTGAGCAGGAAAGTCAGGAAATAAACGGCAATCCCATATACAAAATCGCTGCCCGCAATCAGAAAAAGCGGGAGCTTAATGTCTTCATCAAAATAGATCTGCTCAAACAGTCCGTTTATATATCCTGCGACCAGATAAATCAGGGCGTAAAAACCGATCATATCACCGTATTGGATATCAATGAGAAGCCCCGAGGCAAACCCCACAAACATTCCTTCCCTCGGGCCTCTCATAAATCCGAAAGAAGCCGTAACAATCAGCATAAGATTCGGTTTGATTCCCGCAATCTCCAGCGCCGGAAATACGGTACACTGAAGAAGGTAGGCAAGCAGCACTACAAGCGCTGTCACCACAATACGTCTTATCTTTACTGCTTTCATGGAATACTTCTCCTCTATTCGCCCGTTTCGTTTTCACCGGTAAGCTCTGCTTTGGTAGTTGTAATGACGAGCACTTCCTGAATATTTTTAAAATCTACTGCCGGGATAATATAACCTGAACGTGTCAGGTTATTTGAATCCACATTAATCTCACTGATCGAGCCGATCAGAATTCCCTGCAGATATTTGTCACTGATATAGGACGTGACAATCTGATCTCCCACAGCCACTACATTGTCATTATTCTCCATCTGATCGAACGCAATCTGTCCGCTGCTCATAAGGGACAGATCACCGCTGACTATACAAGTATCCGATGTCGAGAGAACCATTCCGCTTACATTGTTAGAATCGTCGATAATTGAGCGTACTTTTGCCCATGTGGGACCGACTTCAGTGATAATCCCCACCAGTCCGCTTCCCGCCAGTACGTTCATATCCACTTCAATTCCGTCCTGACTTCCTTTATCGATGGTAAATGTATTAAACCAGTTTCCTGTATCTTTACCGATAACATGGGCAGCAGTCTTTTCGTACTCCGCATAATTCTGGTCAAGCTGATACAGTTCCTGAAGACGTTCGTACTCGTAACGTTCCTCCTGAAGATAATTATTCTCCGTTGTAAGCGCATCAATCTGAGCCTGAAGATCTTCATTTTCAGCGCGAAGCTGCTGCATGGTTGAAAAATTGTCCTTCATATCGCCAAGCCATCCACCCACATGGTTAATTCCCTGCTGAAGTGGGATGACCGTTATATTAGCCAGAACCTTAAATGGCCCTGCCGCCTTATCTGAAAATGATGAAAGGACCATCATAAGTGCACAGAACACGGAAAGTCCGATCAGAATATATCTGTTTAAATGGGATGTCTGATTCTTTTTCTTCATTATCTTAACCACCTGTAATCTTCATCTAACATGGAGTACGTGAGACGTTTATAGTAACTGCGGTCCGAGATGATCTTCCTCAGCCCTTTCACGACACAAAGTTCCGGTTCCTCAGTTGTAAGAACCGGGAGCCCGATACTCTCTTCGAGATATGTAGAGAGTCCTTTCAGATTAGCCAGTCCTCCGGTAAGACATATTCCTGTCTTTACAATCGCTCTGCGTACATCCGGCGGAGTTCTCTCAATCATAGCCCGGATTGCTTTTACACATTCCTCCAGCGGCTCTTTCATAGCCGCCCTGACAAGGCTGATAGGAATATCTGCCTGTGAGGGCACAGCGGCGACAAGATCCCGGCCTGATACAGTAATTGCACTGTTGGTGCTCTGGTCAAAAATGCCGAATTCACGGCGGAGCTTTTCTGCAGTAGATGTGCCGATCAGGAATTCTCTGTTATGTCTGACCAGATCTGCAATCGAGGTATCAAAATTTCCTCCCCCGATCTTCAAAAGACGATTCATGACCATACCTCCCAGCGACAAAACAGACAGCTCCGTTGTCCCCCCTCCGAAATTAGCCACAAAAATCCCCTTTTCACCGATCACATCCATCCCGAAACCGATGGCATCAGCAAGACCTTTCTCCACAATCCGCACAGACTTTGCTTTTGCCTCGGAATGATAGACAAGATCATAAAAGGCCTTTTTTTCCACTTCGGTCACATCTGTGGGAACAGCTACAACATACTCTGCCCCGAAGACAGATCTGCGGTCTGACTCCAACAGACTGCCCAGCAGATACTGCATATCATCGAAATGCGCTATTACCCCGTTTTTCATCGGGAATACAACTCTGATATCCACAGGCGCCTTTTCAAATATATCATATGCCTCATTGCCCACGGCAAAAATGTATTTTTTATTTTTCATTGCAATGGCATTTTTCTGATGCCATATCCTGTCGTTCTTTTTATCAAAAACCTTGATCTCATATGTCCCGAGGTCAAGCCCATAAACCTTTCCCGCCATAGCAGTACAACCACCCCTTATCAATTTCCGTCGACGGTCAGCTCCCACACTGCTGAAAGAACCCCTTTTCCTTCAGGCTGATAAAACAGTTATTACCTATAATGATATGATCCAGAAGTTCGATCCCGATCAGCTGTCCTGCTTCACATACTCTCCTTGTAATCCGCACGTCCTCCCTGCTGGGAGCAGGATCTCCGCTCGGATGATTGTGCAGAAGAATAATCGACGATGCGTCCTTCCGGACAGCTTCTACAAACAGCTCTCGCGGCGATACAAGCGCCATATCCACTGTGCCGACCGATATGTTCATCTCCCCGATCAGTCTGGAGCGTGTATTCAGAAGCAGGAGCTTTAACACCTCCCTGTTTCTGTGGCGCATATCTTCCATATAGTAACGCGCAATCGTAGACGGAGAAGAAAAGTCCAGTCCCTCAACTGCCGCTTCCCTCGCCATACGTTTGGACAATTCCGACAGACAAAGTATCTGAACTGCTTTGACTCTTCCGATCCCCCGGATATTTATCAGGCGCTCAAACGTCCACTGATGAATATTGTGAATTCCGGGATTGCCGAAATCCGGATGAAGAAGGCATCTTGCAAGGTCAAGGGAATTTTCTCCCCTGGTACCCGTCCTAAGGATAACTGCAAGGAGCTCCGCATCTGTCAGATTTTCCGCCCCGAAGCGTTCACACTTCTCATAGGGCCGTTCTTCCTGGTACATTTCTTTAATTGTATTGTTTTTCTTCATAAATTGATCCTTTGATCAGCGCAATGATACAATACAACGATTTATTTTAGCACAATTTAAAAAATGTGTATAGGGATTACACATTAAAATTCTGTGAACAGACACCGGCTTCATACTTTCTGATAATCGCCTCTGCCACCTTAAGCCCGTCCATTGCCGCCGATGTAATGCCTCCGGCGTATCCTGCTCCCTCTCCGCACGGGTAGATCCACGGAATACTGCTTCTGAACTCCTCATCTCTCGGGATTCTGACAGGGGAGGAGGTTCTGCTTTCCACACCTGACAGAAGCACATCAGGATCTGCAAATCCGTGAATTTTACGGTTCATCTGCCCAATCCCCTTCTGAAGCGATCCGGCCAGCTCATCCGGAAAGATATCGCGCACATTGGCAAGGCTATAGTTTCCTTTCACATTTGGTTTTATTCTTCCCAGTTCAACTGTTTTTCTGTTTTTGCAAAAATCTTCAAAGCGCTGTACCGGAATATTTCCTTTTCCCGCTTCCCACGCTTTTCTCTCGAGCTCTCTCTGGAACTGTACGCCTGAAAGAGGATCATCCTGCCCGTAATCTTCCGGTGTAACCGTTACGATAACCGCACTGTTGGCATTTTCCCCTGCGCGCCCATGATAGCTCATACCGTTTACGGCCAGATGTCCCGGCTCGGATGATGCATTTACCACATAACCGCCCGGGCACATACAAAATGTATACACCCCTCTCCCGTTATCCAGCTTTTCCGTCAGTTTGTAAGACGCAGCCGGAAGCTTTCCGCGCTCTTCTCTTCCATACATATTCACATCAATCAGGCTCTGGGAATGCTCCACACGGACCCCCACTGCAAATGATTTTGCTTCCATATGAAAGCCGCGGTCACAGAGCATTTGAAATGTATCCCTTGCACTGTGGCCTATGGCAAGGACAGCCGCATCCGTACGGATTTTCTCGTTTCCATTTATGACCAGAGTCTTCTCCTCTGGAATGATATCGGTTACCTGACTGTGGAACAGAAATTCACCGCCTGATTTTTTTATCTCTTCTCTCATTGCTTCCACCACATCAATGAGGATATCAGTACCGATATGTGGCTTTTGCTCCCAGAGTATGTCTTCCGGCGCCCCGAAACGCACAAATGTTTCGAGTACAAAACGATTCCGCCCTTCCGGGTCTTTTACAAGAGTATTGAGCTTACCGTCCGAAAACGTACCTGCTCCTCCCTCTCCGAACTGCACGTTGGAATCCGGATCAAGAATCCCGTTCTTCCAGAACAGTTCTACATCTTCTTTTCTTTCTCTGACCGTAGCCCCCCGCTCAATAACAAGGGGGCGATATCCCTCGCGGGACAAAAGATACGCACAGAAAAGTCCGGCGGGCCCGCTTCCGATAATCACCGGTCTGCCGGACAGATGTTCCGTACCGTGTGCCGGAGCGCTGTATGGACGTTCGGATATTTTCTGTATTTTTCCTTTCAGCTGTTTGAGAATGCGCTCTTCATGTTCCACTTCGAAATCGATCGAATATACATAATAAAGTTCCGGCTTCCTTCGGGCATCCAGAGAACGTTTTCTGATATAATATTGCTTCAGTTCTCCCTTTCCGGCCTTCAGCGTTTTCAGAAGTTTCTTTTCAAGTTGTTCCTGTGTATGGGCCACAGGAAGTTTTAACTGATTGATTCTCAGCATAACTGTTTTCCTGCCTTCTCTTCCATTCTCACGGATCTTTTTCCTGTCCTCTGTCCCGCTGACGTTACAGATAGCGGACAGGGCTGCTCAGGTTACGGTCTTTTTTCATACCGGCCTCTGCTTCTTCCGGTGTAGCATAGACTTCATTTTCCGGAACTGCCAGCGCGCCGCAGGAGCCGACAAACTGTACAAAATACTGGCCGTCTTTCTTGGCGCTGACTCTCGCCCGCTTTACCGTATCATTTTCGATTATATAGCATATATCTCCTATTCCGTATTTCATCTTTACCATTCTCCTGTCTGTAAAATTGTGAAACAATTATTCATATGGCCTGTTCATTGCAGCAGCCCTGCCTGCCGCATACCCGCTTGCCCATGCAAATGTCAGGTTATATCCTCCGCACATACCGTCCACATCCAGAATTTCTCCCGCAAAATACAGTCCCGGCACGTAGACAGATTCCATTGTCCCGGGGGAAACTTCGGACGTATCCACTCCGCCGCAGCATACCTGCGCCTTATCGTATGAATTTGTCCCTGCGATCCGGACACGGAATTCCATAATCAGGGAGGTAAGCCGGACAAGCTCCTCATCTGTAAGTTCTCCTGCCGGCTTACCTCCCGGAATCTTCGACATCCTGCACCACAGATCGCACAGCTTCTTATGGAAAAGGCCGATCAGGAACATATCCGTCCTTTTCTCCGGTCTTGTTTCCGCCCGGCTTCTGAGAAACGCCTTCATCTGCTCTTTTGTAAAATCAGGCATGAAATTAAGAACCGCTTCCGCTTCTTTCCCCTCATACAGCAGCTTTGACGCATACCGGCTTACCTGAAAGACCGGAATGCCGGATATGCCATAGTCGGTAATCTGAATTTCCCCTGTGTCTTTTGCAATACATTCACCTTCTGACCAGACAGCCGCCGTTCCGTAGACCCGCACTCCCGCAATACTTTTAAAAAATTTTCCTTCACATCGAAGAGCTGTAAGCGCCGGCAGCACCGGAAGTATACTGTGCCCCAGTTTCTTTGCCAGATCATAGCCGGAGCCGTCAGATCCTGTCACAGGTGCCGCCTTGGATCCGGCACAGAGAATCACCCGGTCAGCCCGGAATGTATTCCGGTTCGTCGCCACGGAGAATCCCTTTCTTCCCGGCCGGATTTCCCGGCATTCTGTATCAGTACAAATATTTACTTTCAGCCTCTCCAGTTCCATTCGAAATGCAGCCAGTACTGCAGATGCCTGATCAGAATTCGGATAGATGTATCCGTTCCGGTTTTTGGAATATATTCCCAGCTTCAGGAAGAAAGCAATAACGTCCTGCGCGTCAAACTTCTCCACAACACTCCACGGGAACAGCGGGTTGTCTGAATGATAACATACCGGTTCCTGATGAATATTCGTAAAATTGCATCTGCCGTTTCCTGTAGACAGGATTTTCTTTCCGATCCTGTCCTTGTGTTCCAGTATGGTAACTTGCGCCCCGGATGAGGCCGCAGCCACAGCAGCCATCATGCCTGAAGCTCCGCCTCCGATCACCACTACGGTTCTCATAACGGTCTCCTTTCTCGTTTATCCTCAGACTGTCTTTCTGCTCAGTTTCAGATCAGCCGGCGTACTTTTTCGATATCCACAACTCCTCCGTCAATCAGGCTCTGTAATGATTTCAGGATTCCCAGCTTCGCATGGTTCCATGTAAGTCCCCCCTGAAAATACACTGCATAGGGCGGTTTAATCGGTCCGTCCGCCGACAGCTCGATTGAAGATCCCTGCACAAAAGCACCCGCCGCCATGATCACATCACTGTCATATCCGGGCATTGCCCACGGTTCCGGCGTCACATAACTGTCCACAGGCGCTGCCGCCTGAATTCCTTTACAAAATGCGATCACACCGTCCGCACTTCCCAGCGTCACCGCCTGTATGATATCATGACGGGACTCTGTGCCGTCCGGAATAACCGGATATCCCAGTTTTTCATAGATGTTTGCCGCAAATACAGCGCCTTTTAGCGCGCCGCATACTACAGTCGGCGCGAGGAAGAAGCCCTGATAGAATGACTGCATTACTCCGAGGGATGCGCCCACCTCTTTACCAAGCCCCGGTGAAGTCAGCCGGTAAGCGCAATTCTCGATCAGATCCTCCCTTCCCGCAATGTACCCTCCAATCGGTGCAAGGCCTCCTCCCGGATTTTTAATCAGAGAACCGACGATCATGTCTGCCCCCACGTCACTGGGCTCAATCCGCTCCACGAATTCACCGTAACAGTTATCGACCATACAGATCACGTCCGGTCTTCTCGCCTTGATAAACGCGATCAGTTCACCAATTTTATCCACAGAATAGCTCGGCCGTGTCTGGTACCCTTTGGAGCGCTGAATTGTCACAAGTTTTGTACGCTCATTCAGTGCCGCTTCAATTGCCGGATAATCAAAATACCCGTCCTCCAGCAGCTCCACCTGCCGGTATGTCACCCCGTACTCTGCCAGAGACCCGTTTGAGGGACGGATGCCGATCACTTCTTCCAGTGTATCATAGGGCTTTCCCACAGGAGAGAGAAGTTCGTCTCCCGGCCGCAGGTTTGCCGCCAGGGCCAGGGCCAGAGCGTGGGTTCCGCAGGTGATCTGCGGGCGAACCAGCGCTGACTCTGTATGAAATACAGACGCATACACAGCCTCCAGTGTATCTCTTCCCATATCATTGTATCCGTATCCGCTGACATAATTAAAGCACCCCTCGCTGACCCGGTTGTCCTGCATTGCCTTGATTACTTTCAGCTGATTATATTCCGCCGTCTCATCGAACTGGCGGAAACGTTCTCTTAAACTGTTTTCGATTTTCTGTCCATATGCCCACACTTCGGCTGAAATGCCGAGCTGCTCATACATATATCGTGATTCTGTATTTTCCATAGTCATCTCTTTCCTTTTTACTGCTAATTTAAAATCGGTGTGAAAGTAACATTATACAATCCCTTTCTCACGGAGGCATCCGAGCATATAAGCTTCCAGTTTATCCTCATCCTGTCCGATCACGGAACGGTCTGCCCATATTACATCTTTTTCCCGCTTAAACCAGGTAATCTGGCGCTTTGCAAAGTGCCTGGTATCTCTCTTTATAATGCGTATTGCTTCATCGAACGGGTATTCTCCGTCGAGATATGCATAAAGTTCCTTGTAACCAAGTCCCTGCATGGATGTGGAATCTCTGCGCACGCCGCGCTCTTTCAGGCGCCGTACCTCATCAAGGAGCCCGCGTTCCATCATCAGATCCACTCTCCGGTCGATCCGCTCGTACAGACGGCTTCGTTCATCCGTCAGCACAAAATAAGCATAGTTATAAGGGGACTCTTTCTGCCGTTGTTTCTCATTATGTTCAGACATCTTCTCCCCGGTCTGATGATAAAATTCCAGTGCACGGATTATGCGCTTGATATTATGCGGATGAATCTCCCTGGCAGACCCGGGGTCTGCTGTTTTCAGCATTTCATAAAGCTCGGAAGCTCCCTGTTCACTGACCGCCCTCTGTTCAAGTTCTCTTCTGTATGATTCGTCACCGTCATTTTCCGTAAAATCAATGTCATAGAGGAGCGCCTGAATATAAAAGCCTGTTCCGCCGACCACAAGCGGGATTTTTCCTCTTTCCCAAATTTCATGTGCTGCGACTTTCGCCATCTGCTGGAAACGCACTACATTAAACTCCTCTTCCGGTTCCAATACATCCACCAGATAATGTGGCACGCCCGCCATCTCCTCTTTCGTAATCTTGGCAGATCCGATATCCATATGCCGGTATACCTGCATGGAATCCGCGGATATAATCTCCGCCCCGGCTGCTTTGGCCAGACGGATCGAGAGTGCAGTCTTTCCCACCGCCGTAGGTCCTGCAAGTATGATAAGCGGTTTTCCTGTCATAATACAAGCTCCTCTCATTCAAGGCACGCTACACGATCCTCTTGAATTTCTTTTCCAGTTCCTTCTTTGTCATTGCAATAATTGTCGGTCTGCCGTGAGGACAATGATATGGATTGTCAAGTGTGAGCAGTTCCCCGATCAGAGCATCCACTTCCTGCGCTGAAAGGCGGTTATTTCCCTTGACTGCAGCTTTGCAGGACATGGACGCCACTTTCTCATCGATCAGCTCGGGCGTCATAGAAGTCGTAATCCCATCGGCGAGATCATCGATCATCTCCATCAGCAGTTCTTTCTTCGCAATCCCGAACAGATTGTCCGGCACTGCCCTGACCGCATACTCTTCGCCGCCAAACGGTTCAATCTCAAAACCTATCCGTTCAAAACGATCCATATTCTCTTTGAGCAGCTCTGCCTCCTGCATAGACAAAGACAGAATAATCGGCGGACTTAAATACTGGGAAGTAAATTCTCTTGTCTTCATTCCTTTTAAAGTCCGCTCATAAAGCACTCTCTCGTGTGCTGCGTGCTGGTCTATAATATAAAGGCTGTCCTGATACTGGACAAGCCAGTATGTGTCAAAAACCTGGCCGATCAGCTTATATTCAGCCCTTACATCCCGTTTCAGAAAATTTTCTTCAAACAGATCCATCTGCCTGTTTTCTGCCGGCCGCGCATTATGCACTGCTGCTTCCCTGATACGGTCCGCCTGCTCTTCCTGGCGGTAGATACCGCTTTTATCAGATACTTCTGCTGAAGAAGCCCGGTTGTGGTATGCCATGACACGCTCGCGCATCTTCCGAATGAAGTAATCCTCATCATGGACTTCTTCCTTGCTTTTGCCCAGATCTGTATCTTTTTCTCCTGACCGGGACAATAAAGCCGAAGGATTCTGATTTTCCTGTACTCGTGAAGGAATGGAATGCAATGCATCAGACCGGACGGACGGACGGGCACCTTCCGAGACGGTTCCGGACATCCTCGGTTTCAGAAGGAACGGACTATCTTTTACTGTGCGCTCCTCTGCCGCTTTTTTCTTATCAGGTTCCAACGGTTCCGGCACTTCCGCCTTCTGGATCAGTTCAGGCTCCAGAAGTCTTCTGTGAACCCCCTCGAAAACTGTATTATAGACTTCCTGCTGTCGCTGAAACCGCAGTTCCATCTTTGTCGGATGGACATTGACATCAATCTGCTCGCCATCCACATGAAAATGAAGCACTGCGAACGGAAATTTATGCTGCATCGTAAAATCCCGGTAGGCATCTTCCAGAGATTTTGATATCATAGGGCTTTTCACATACCGTCCATTGACAAAAAAATTCTCAAAATTGCGGTTTCCCCTGGTAATCACTGGTTTTCCCAGATATCCTGTAATTCTTAATCCGCCTTTTTCATAGTCAATATCAAGCAGATTTGCCGCCACATCACGGCCGTATACACTGTAGATTACGTCTTTTAGCCTGCCGCTCCCCGAAGTGCGCAGTTTTTCCTGTCCGTTATTCAGAAACACAAGCGCCACCTCCGGATGAGACAGAGCAAGATGGATCAGCAGATCCTGCACGTGCCCGGCCTCTGTCACTGGAGTCTTTAAAAACTTTCTTCTTGCCGGGACATTATAAAAAAGCTGACGTACAAGAAATGTTGTACCATTGGGAGCTCCTGTTTCTTCAATAGAAATTTCTTTGCCCCCCTCAATGACATACCGGGTTCCCAGCTCTTCCTCTGCTGTCTTTGTGATCAGCTCAGTCTGTGTCACAGCAGCGATGCTTGAAAGAGCTTCTCCTCTGAATCCAAGGGAACTGATATGGGCAAGATCTTCTACGCTGCGGATCTTGCTTGTGGAATGCCGCAGAAATGCGCTGCGGACTTCATCATGTTCAATACCGCAGCCGTTATCCATGATACGGATCAGCGAAATACCGCCGTCTTTGATCTCCACCGTCACGGATGTCGCACCGGCATCAATTGCATTCTCAACCAGCTCTTTTACAATCGAGGCCGGACGCTCAATTACTTCACCGGCGGCAATCTTATCAATTGTCACCTGATCCAGTACCTGTATGTGAGGCATATCGTTCTCCTTTCATCTCATTTGTTTCACTGCACCATATCTACCATCTGTTCTTCAGCTTATTCTGCAGTCGGTAAATTGTATTCAGCGCATCAATCGGTGTCATATTGCCGACGTCCAGATTCTTAAGTTCCTCCAGTACATCGTCATCTTTAACAGTATCGAACAAAGACATCTGGGCAATATCAACTTCATCGTATTTCTTCGCTTTCGGTTTTTTCTTTGATATTTTATCCTTTACTGCAATTTCGCTTACCCGGTTGGTTATATCCTCCTCGCTCAGTTCCTCCACAATTTCTTTTGCCCGGTTAATCACCAGATCCGGAACTCCTGCAAGCTTGGCCACCTGAATACCGTAGCTCTTATCTGCGCCGCCTTTCACAATCTTTCTCAGAAAGACAATATCGTCCCCCTTCTCCTTGACAGCGATACAGTAATTGTTTACATTATCAATCTTGCCTTCCAGCTCGGTCAGTTCATGATAATGTGTTGCAAAAAGAGTTTTGGCACCGAGCAGACGGCTGTCGCTGATATATTCCACTACGGCCCACGCGATGGAAAGTCCGTCGAATGTACTTGTACCGCGTCCTATCTCGTCCAGTATCAGCAGACTCTTTGAAGTAGCGTTCCTTAAAATATTTGCTACTTCTGTCATTTCAACCATGAAAGTACTCTGTCCGGAAGCGAGATCATCCGAAGCTCCTACTCTTGTAAAAATCCGGTCTGAAATACAGATATTTGCACTCTTCGCAGGGACAAAGGAGCCCACCTGCGCCATGAGGGCGATCAGAGCGGTCTGCCGCATATAGGTTGACTTTCCTGCCATATTCGGGCCTGTAATAATAGAAATCCGATGCTTTTTATCATCCAGGTATGTATCATTCGCAATAAACATATCATTCGGGATCATCCGTTCCACTACAGGATGTCTCCCTTCTTTTACGTCTATAACTCCCTTTTCATTTATCTTTGGCCGCACATAATTGTTCCGTTCTGCCACAAGAGCAAGGGAAGCAAATACGTCCAGAGCCGCCACTGCTTTTGCCGTCTGCTGAATCCGTTCTACCTCCGCCGCAATCGTGTCCCTGACATCCGTATAAATCTCATACTCCAGGGCGTAAAGCTTATCCTCCGCGCCCAGGATCATATCTTCGAGTTCTTTTAATTCGGGCGTAATATAACGTTCTGCATTAGCCAGTGTCTGCTTGCGCGTGTAATATTCCGGCACAAGATCTTTGTAGGAGTTGGTAACCTCCAGATAATAACCGAATACTTTATTATACTTGATCCTTAAATTCTTGATTCCGGTCTTTTCCCTCTCATCATTCTCAAGCTTTGCCAGCCAGTCCTTTCCGTCAGACTTCGCACGCCTCAGCTTGTCCACCTCTTCATTATAGCCGTCCCGGATAATATTTCCTTCTTTCATTGCAATAGGCGGCTCTTCGCGTATGGCATTTGTGATCAGCGAGCACAGATCCTCCAGAGGATCCAGATCTTCCATAATTGATTTCAGAAGATCACACTGCATATCCTGCAGAATATACCGGATAGGCGGAAGCATTTCCAGAGAAGTACGGAAAGCCGTAAGGTCACGCGGGTTTGCCGTACCGTATGTGATCTTTGTAATCAGACGTTCAAGGTCATAAACCGGTGAAAGGTACTCCCTCAGCTCCTCCCTTGAAATTGCCTGTTCCTTTAATTCCTGCACCGCATCCAGACGTCTTTCGATTTCTTTTTTGTCTATCAGCGGCTGTTCCACATATTTGCGCAGCGTACGCGCTCCCATAGCGGTCTTCGTCTTGTCAAGCACCCACAAAAGGGAGCCTCTTTTCTGCTTTTCTCTTAATGTCTCACACAGCTCCAGATTTCTCCGGGTGGAGCTGTCCAGCATCATATACTTTCCGGAGGTATATGGCGTAATATGAGTCAGGTTGGTAAGATTATTCTTCTGTGTCTCAAGAAGATACTGCAGAAGTGCGCCGGCACTGATAACTCCGCAGTCATAATCTGCAAGGCCGAGTCCGGCAAACGAAGACACTTTGAAGTGATCGAGAAGTTTCTGCCTGCAGACTGCATCATCGAAATACCATGCATCCAGCGAGTATATCGTGATCCCCAACCGGTCTTTCATGCCCTCCAGATCCATCCCGCTCATATAGAACGCCTCGTTGCAGATAATCTCGGACGGAGAGAATCGGTAGATCTCATCCATCAGTTTTGCGCTGTCCTCGATCTCAGTCACAAAGTAATCCCCTGTCGTAATATCAGCCACAGAGACTCCGTAACGGTCTGCAATATAGACGATACACATGATGTAATTGTTCTTTGACTCATCCAGCGCCTGAGTGTCCAGATTTGTACCCGGTGTAACGATACGGACAACCTCACGCTTCACAATTCCTTTCGCAGTCTTCGGATCCTCCACCTGCTCGCAGATCGCTACTTTGTATCCTTTGGAAACAAGTTTATTGAGATAGCCTTCCACAGCATGATAAGGGACACCGCACATGGGTGCCCGCTCTTCCTGGCCGCAGTTTTTTCCCGTCAGGGTAATCTCCAGTTCCCGGGACGCGGTAAGTGCGTCATCAAAGAACATCTCATAAAAATCGCCTAATCTATAGAACAGAATGCAGTCCTGATACTGGGATTTTGTCTCCATATACTGCTTCATCATTGGTGTTAATTCAGCCACATTCGTACTCCTTTACTATATCTGTACCCCGTCTTTCCATACAGGTAAACGGACAAATTTTCTGCTGATGTATTATAGCATTTTTGAGAATTGACTTCAACTGCTGATAAAGAAAGTCACAGCACATGAAAATCCGGTCTCTTCTCTCCGTACAGGAAGTGGAGCAGATATCCGCTCAAAAGGATTCCCACAGCGCACAGCCCGGAAAATATGATGGTAAAGGGAAGACAGATCTGCCCCATCAGCTGGAAAGGCTGATCTGTATAATCCCACACATTCCAATGCATAATCTTATTTACAAATATCCCCGTAATGAATTCGCAGGAGGTCACAAAAGCCGTACACCATATCACCTGTTTCCACAAAGGGGCGCTCCAGCCGGTCCATATGCCCTGCTGGGCAAAGAACACCAGACAGACACCGCCCAGCAGGAACATGGACCAGTGGGAGAACCCCCGAAAGATCATCTCAAATGAATAATAGAGTGTTCCGCCCAGAGTTCCCAGAAATAAGTATTCACTCAGTCGTTTCACGATAAGTATCCCTCTCTTAAAAGCACTTACGGATAGTCTGAGCTTTTTTCGGGTATTTTATAAGCGTAAACAACTGACTTCTTTGTTAAATTCTCAAAAATGTTCTTCCCGGAATCTGCGTATCTCCTCCAAGCGCTCTGCCGTCTTCTTCTCCTCGCCTTCCCGTGTCGGATGATAATAAATCCGGTCTTTCAGGCTGTCCGGCATACACTGCATATGGGTCAGTTTTTCCTCCGTATCGTGTGCATACTCATAGCCCTTTCCGTAACCCTGTTCTTTCATAAGTCCTGTGACCGCGTTGCGGATCTGCATAGGTACCGGCTCTGCCCGCAGAGTCCTGACATCTCTTTTTGCCGCTTCGCAGGCTGTATAAAGAGCATTTGATTTGGGCGCCATGGAAAGATAGACAACCGCATGGGTAAGATGAACATCGCACTCGGGCATTCCGAGAAAATGGCAGGCCTGATAAGCCGCCACAGCCACCTGAAGTGCACAGCTGTCTGCCATACCCACGTCTTCACTTGCGAACCGGATCAGACGCCGGGCAATGTACAGCGGATTCTCTCCGCCTTCCAGCATACGCATCATCCAGTAGACGGCAGCGTCCGGATCACTGTTTCTCATGGATTTATGAAGGGCTGAGATCAGATTATAATGTTCCTCTCCGGTCTTATCATACAAAAGAGATTTTCTGCTGATGCACTGAGAAAGTCCTTCCGTCGTAACCTTAATTCCTTTTGCACTGATTTCTCCGTTTAAGACAGCCATCTCAAGCGTATTGAGCGCAGTCCTTGCATCGCCGTTTGCAAATGCGGCAATGGCGCGCAAATTTTCCGGAGATATCACCACATTCTGATTCCCGAAGCCGGCAGGATTCTTCAGAGCATTTTCCAGAAGTTTTACAAGGTCATCCTCCTCCAGTGCTTTCAGAACAAAGACACGGCATCTTGAAAGAAGCGCCGCATTGATCTCAAAGGATGGATTCTCCGTCGTGGCGCCGATCAGTATAATACTGCCCCGCTCTACATATGGAAGGAACGCATCCTGCTGAGCCTTGTTAAAGCGGTGAATCTCATCCACAAACAGGACTGTGCGCATCCCCACTCTCCTGCTCATCTCCGCCCTGTTCATCACCTCTTTGATTTCTTTAATTCCACTTGTGACTGCGCTGAAGTTAATAAATTCGGACTTTGTCTTTCCTGCTATGATACTTGCAAGGGTAGTCTTTCCCACGCCCGGAGGTCCCCAGAAGATCATGGAGGATATCTGATCCCTCTCGATCAGCTGGCGCAGGATCCTCCCCGGCCCTACCAGATGCTGCTGACCAACAAAGTCGTCCAGAGAGTCCGGGCGCAGCCGGCTTGCAAGCGGCGTCATTGCCCTGTCATTTTCAAATAAAGTCATCTGTTCCATCACGATTCCTCCATCTGATAAAACAGACGCGCGGCCCGCCGTATTGCCACAGCGGTGCCGCACGTCATATCATTGTCCATTATGTCTTATTCAGCTACATCCCTGATACTGAAGCTGAATCTTCCCATCTTGTCTTTTCCGAGGCATACTGCCTTGACAACATCGCCGAGAGCAAGAACATCCTCTACTTTATTTACTCTGTGCTTTGCAATCTTGGAAATGTGTACAAGTCCCTCTTTGCCCGGTGCAAACTCGAGGAATGCTCCGAAATCTTTAATGCTGACAACCTTTCCCTCGAACACCTGTCCGGCCTCAAAATCCGTGACAATTGTATGAATGAGTTTTGCTGCCTTATCCATCCCCTCTTTCTCTGTACCGCAGATGGATACGGAACCATCATCTTCGATATCGATCTTAACGCCTGTCTGTTCGATAATGGCATTGATCGTCTTTCCTCTCTGTCCGACTACATCGCCGATCTTCTGCGGGTCGATCTGCATCTGGATGATCTTCGGTGCATACGGTCCTACTTCCGGTCTCGGTTCAGCGATCGCCTTATTCATGACTTCATCGATAATATAGAGTCTTGCCTTTCTTGTAGCTGCGATAGCCTCCTCGATGATCGGTCTTGTAAGGCCGTGGATCTTAATATCCATCTGGATCGCAGTGATACCTTTATGTGTACCTGCAACCTTAAAGTCCATATCTCCGAAGAAGTCTTCCAGCCCCTGAATATCAGTCAGTACAAGATAATCATCATCTGTCTCACCTGTCACCAGTCCACAGGAGATTCCCGCTACCGGAGCTTTGATCGGTACGCCGGCAGTCATAAGCGACATACTGGAAGCACACACGCTCGCCTGGGACGTAGATCCGTTGGACTCGAATGTCTCGGATACCGTACGGATCGCATACGGGAAATCCGCCTCGCTCGGAAGTACCGGCAGCAGAGCCCTCTCCGCAAGTGCGCCGTGTCCGATCTCGCGGCGTCCAGGTCCTCTGGACGGTTTTGTCTCGCCCACAGAATAAGACGGGAAATTATAGTGATGCATATATCTCTTGGACGTCTCAGCCTCGTCGAGACCGTCCAGTCTCTGAGCCTCAGAAAGCGGCGCCAGCGTAGTCACTGTACAGATCTGTGTCTGTCCTCTTGTGAACATGGCAGAGCCGTGTACTCTCGGGATCAGATCAACTTCAGCCGCAAGCGGTCTGATCTGATCGATGGCACGTCCGTCCGGACGTTTGTGATCTTTGAGGATCATCTTTCTTACTGTCTTTTTCTGATACTGATATACAGCCTCACCCAGCTTGTCCAGCCATTCTTCATTATCTGCGAAGGCCTCAGCAAGCTTATCTGTGATCACACGGATATTCTCTTCTCTTGTCTGCTTGTCATCCGTGAATACAGCCTCTTCCATCTCCTCCGGAGTAACAATCTTCTGGATTGCGTCGAAAAGTTCCTGCGGAACTGCAAAGCTCTGATACTCGTGTTTCGGTTTGCCGCACTCTGCTACGATCGTGTCAAAGAAAGCGATCACTTTCTGATTCAGCTCATGTGCAGCAAAAATAGCCTCGATCATCTTATCCTCCGGCACTTCATTTGCGCCCGCCTCGATCATGATGACCTTTTC
>ERZ1643246.1960-NODE-1960-length-20965-cov-64.347585_pt1 | contig 20965 bp, 23 predicted proteins | sample MGYA00579265_ERZ1643246 | MGnify/ENA primary metagenome ERZ1643246 (study PRJEB29033, sample SAMEA4952261) | chicken gut metagenome | biome: Broiler Chicken; feature: Gastrointestinal Tract; material: Caecum | place: Ireland | collected 2018 | study: Broiler...
CAAGTTTATATCAAGGAGGTGCAATCATGGCAAAGTGTGCAATCTGCGAAAAAGGCGTTTATTTCGGAAACAATGTAAGCCATTCTCATAGACGTTCCAATAAGATGTGGAAATCCAACGTGAAGTCCGTTCGTGTGAAGACCGAGAATGGAAACAAAAGAATGTACGTTTGTACTTCCTGCTTGAGAAGCGGAAAAGTTGAGCGTGCGTAATGAATGAGGGCTGTCCGGCGGACAGCCCTTAATAAATTTCCGCGTTTTTTATTTCTGAATTTTCAAAACCTTCCGGTGCGCTCCGCACCGCAAATCTTCCCTGTTGTTTTAATTTTTCCGGCCGGGATCCCGGACAGGCTTTTCACTGTGAGCAGAACAGATTGTATCCGGCCAGCATTAAAAGCCCCGCCGCCACCACCGCGCAGAAAGCGTTGGGGATCAGGATTCCCAGAAAGATCCCCGCGCCTGTCCAAAACATCAGAAAACCAGCCAGACGTTTCATCCGTTAATCCTGCGTTTCTTCCATCTCTTGATGTATTATATGCTCGAACTCCTCCTGGGTATACTCATCGCTGTTCCCTTTTTTTGTGAATTTGGCGGCAATATCCGGAATCATATCCAGAATCTTGGTGATCGCGTCCTGATTCTTTACATTCACGAGTTTTGTTCCGTTCTTGTTGATGACCAGTATGGCGCTGGGGGTTATTTTTCCGCCCATACCGCCTCCGCCGTTGTTTTTCGCCTCATTGGAAAAGGCTCCGGCAGCCACGCCAAAGGAGACGTCCACCAGCGGAAGTATGATATTTTCTCCGATGTGGATCGCGTCGCCGACTACCGTCTTTGTCGTGATAAAACTGTCCATTCCCTTAAAAAGCGCTTCCACAGTTGACTGAAAATCATTATTGTTCTTCTCTGACATTGCTATGCCTCCTTATGCTGAAATTTTTTTATAACACGCTGCACGTATTTATCTCTGTATACAGCCAGACCATGCCTCAGCAGTACAAAGATCACGATCCTTCCCCTGGCGGACACATCCGCCTCCAGACACTGTTCCTGAAAATCCGGAATCACCTGCAGGCCCGGGGGGATCAGAGGAAGGAACAGACTCAGCAGGCCCGCCGCCTGGCCGGTGGACCCGGGATCCGACAGACCGAACCTGACAAATCCGCTGACCTTTCCCGGAAGCACATGGCGCAGGATGATTCCCCCATGGTATTTTACTGCCTTCCAGGCTTTTTTAAACGTCTTGGAAGTTAAAAAACTGTACCATTCTCTGATTTTAGCACAGATGCTGCGGGTTGTGAACCAGAATTTCTCCGCCGCCCGGCGTATTTTCCCCGGAATTCCCAGCAGCTTTCTGAAGAAACCTGCCCGGGCAGAGGGCTGTTCTCCCTCCAGATGCACCTTCGGCAAAGGAACAGGTCCGCCTCCGGGACTGCCATTTTCCCGGCGGCTGTATCCCCCCGGCGGAACCGTAGGCTTTTTGCGCGCATGTTTTCGGCGGGAAGCTGCTCCGCTCTTCTTTTCCCTTTTCTGATCCAGATACCTCTTCAGTGTCAAAACAGGGATCCCGAAAATATAAATTTTCACGGCGGGCTTTCCGCCTTCATATGCGATTTTTACATACACCAGACGGAACATCCAGGAAACCTTCAGCCCAGCCTGAATGCTTTTGCCGCGCTTGACCAGATGCCCGCGGTAGCAGACAGGGACAAACAGCAGAGCCAGAACCAGGAACACTAAAATCCCCAGAATAACCAGCAAAATAATTCCTATCACAGACAGAACCGTCAGAAGTATATGTAGCATACGCGTCATCTCTCCTCAAGGTAGGCTTTCAGGTTTCCGCCGTATCCGGCGGCAAAGGCTTCCTCCGCGATCCGGCAGACCAGCGCCACCGCTTCGCGGCGTCCGAGGCCGGCTCCGATGATTTTCGGACGGCCCTCCCGGTCCGGATTCATAAAAAAGCGTCCGGCCTCCAGAATATCCAGCTGATCCCTGCCGTTGGAAGCCTCAGTGATCAGAAAAAGGTCCGGAAAACCTTTCTCTCTTTTTAAAAGGCGCAGGATCTTCCGCTTTTTATTTTCTATAGATTTTCCCAAATACAGATTTTTATACCGTTCCCTCATAAATTTTCTCCGCGCGCGCAAACCGGGGCGGCCGCGGGAACGAACTCTGCCCGCAGCCGCCCCGGCACCATCAGTAATACTTACGGTTTCCCCAGAGATTGGCTTTTTTCAGATCCAGATATTCGCTGTAAGCCCTCTCCAGAATCTGCCGCTCATTTGAAAACTTCAGCAGATGGTATGCCTCGTGATACTTGTAATAGCCGGAATCTGTAAAATATTCTTCCCTCTGCGGCCGGCTGTAATAGCTTCCGGCCTTCATCAGATACCAGTGGACTTCTTTTTCCACTGTGTCATCGGGAATATTAAAGCTGTACTGGCTCTTTCCGATATATTTCACGATCGAGGCGTGTACCCCCGACTCCTCCAGCACTTCCCGGATCGCTGTCTCTTTATACTCTTCTCCGGCCTCAACCGTTCCTTTGGGCAGCACCCATCCCTCGTATTTGTTTTTATAGCTTTTGTACAAGGTCAGAATTTTGCCCCGGTAAATCACTACCCCGCCGCAGCTTGTTGCCTCAATCATCGCAAATCCTCCTGGGGCCTCCGGTGCTCCGCCCTTTCAAAGGCTCCCGGCACCGGCGCATTATTTCATATCCAACAGTATAACCCTTTTTCAGGCGCCGCGCAACTGTCAAGCAAAATAGCTCTCAAAAACCGCCCGGGCAACCGGCACTGCCGCGGCGCTGCCGCTCTGTCCGTTTTCCACTATGACCGCCACTACAATATCTGAACTGCCGGTATCCGAAAATCCGATGAACCAGCCGTGGGCGTTTCCCTCGTTCCCGTATTCTGCTGTTCCTGTCTTTCCCGCGATATTCCAGGGCAGATCTGATAACGCCGAGGCTGAGCCGTAGCTGACAACGCCATGCATTAACTCTTTGGTTGCCGCAGCCTCTTCGCTGGTCATCGCCTGGGTCAGAACTTTTTGTTCTGTCTTTTCCACCACCGCGCCGGTATAGGATTCTGTGCGGTCCACAATCGTGGGAACCATGATCTTTCCGTCATTGGCCACTGCCTGAGCGACCATGGCCATCTGGAGAGGCGTTGCCAGTGTATTTCCCTGGCCGATAGAAGTCTGCATGGTCAGAGGGGCTCCGTCATAGGTCCCCAGGCTGAAGGTGCTGTCCACGGTGGGCAGCCCGATCTGCCCCGGAAGTTCCTTATTAAAATACAGACTTTCCGCCGCCTCCGTCAGAGCCTCTGCGCCCAGCTCCACACCCATATGGGCAAACGCGCAGTTGCAGGAATTTGCCAGAGCGTCCGCGAAGGTTTCTTCCCCGTGGACACTGTTTCCGGCACAGTGGATGGTAAATCCGCTTTCTGTATATTCTCCCTCGCAGGTAAAACTGAAGTCGTCAAAGGTTCCGTGCTGCCGGTAATAGGCCAGGGCCGTCACTACTTTAAAAGTAGAACCCGGCGGATATTGTCCCTGAAGAGCCCGGTTCAGCAGCGGGCTGCCGGAATCATCGCTGATCAGCGTATCCCAGTCTTCATCCAGCGTGTTGGGATTAAATCCCGGCTTGCTTACATCGGCGAGGATCCGGCCGGTGGAAGCTTCCAGGACAATCACCGCCCCCCGATTATCGCCCAGGGCTTCAGAGGCAGCCTGCTGCAGGTTTACGCTCAGGGAGGTCACCAGGTTGTCTCCCTGCTTCTTTTCCTCTTTCAGATCACTCTGAAGCTGATCCAGCGGATCCGCGTGGGACTGAAGGAGATCCCGGCCTCTGGAACTTTCCAGTCCGCTGCCGCCGTAATCTTCATATCCCACCGTATGGGCAAAAAGGCTGTCATAAGGATACGCCCTTGTCTCATTGCCCTCGGCGTCCACCCGGGTTTCCGCCAGGACGCTTCCGTCGGAAGCCAGGATCGATCCCCGGATCACCTGCTCCGCCATCTTTTCCTGCCGCTGATCATACTGGCTGTATTCGCCCTTCAGGTACTTGCTGCTCTCCACAGCCTGAAAATACGCCACATATCCGATAAGTCCCACAAACAGGAATACAAAGAAATAGGACACGATCACATACGGCCTACCAGTTGAGGCTTTTTTCTGTTTGTTCCTCGATCCTTCTGGCGAAATCGTCTTCCGGGGGCGCAGTTGTTCCTCCCGGTCCCGGACCGTTCCAGTCATCCGGTCCGTTCTTTTTCTGTTTTTCTTTTGATTTCTGTCGTTGTAGTTTTTCAAACTGTTCACCTTCGTCTTCTCTCAAGATATAAAGGCCCTGGATAATGGCCAGCATCAGTATCGTACAGACCATGGAACTTCCCCCGTAGCTGACCAGCGGCAGGGTAACGCCTGTAAGAGGGATAAATTTTGTCACGCCTCCCACAGTCAGAAATACCTGGAAGGCATACTCTGTACCCAGACCGATGGCGATCAGCTTGTAAAAGGGCTTGCTCATCTTCATGGAAATATTGACAATCAAAAGATAGGTTCCCATGCACAGCAGCAGCAGGCAGATCGCGAACAGCACTCCCATCTCTTCACAGATCGCCGCGAAAGTAGAATCCTCGCTGGCCAGAGGGATCAGATCCGGAAAGCCCTGAAACAATCCGGTGCCGAACCAGCCTCCCGCGCAGATGCCGAACAGAGCCTGTATAATCTGATAGCCGGTCACCTGGGGATCCGCAAAGGGATTCCGCCACACATTCACCCGGACTCTTACGTGGGAAAACAGCCGGTAGGCGGCAACGGCAGCCAGGGCGCCGCCTCCCAGACCCGCAAATACATAGCGCACTTTCCGGGTAGCCACGTAAAGCATGACAATATAGGTAATAAAATAAATCAGAGCCGCGCCCAGATCTGTGGAGAGCACCAGGATCCCCACATGGGCCGCCGCCAGGATCGTAGCCAGCAGAAGCTTGCGGAAAGTAAGATCTTTCTGAAGCATTCCCGCCACAAAAAATACAAAGGTAATTTTTACAAATTCCGAAAACTGAAAACTGACGCCCCAGAAGTTTAAGGAAAGGTTTGCTCCCTGATAAACACTGGAAAAAAGAAAAACCGCAGCCAGCATCAGAATACCGGCAATGCCGTACAGCCAGGTCAGATCCTTGACCAGCTTTACCTTCCGCACGATCACCGGAACGATGAAGGAAAGCAGGGTTGCCGCCGATGTGATGATGAACTGTTTAAAAGCGTTGTTCAGCGACAGCCGGCTCTGGATCACAAAACCTACTGACAGCAGCATGCACATGGTGTTCAGAAGGATCAGGGACGCTTTCCGGTAGATCAGCCGGTACAGCCCCTGCACTACCAGGATATAAAGGATCGTGCCCAGATACATAAAGATCATATTCAGGCTGTAGGTCTGCAGGAACATGACCAGATACGCCACAAAGTTAAACAGCAGCATCAGGACGATCTGTTTGCGCATGATCCGTCTGCGCGCTTCCTCATTCTTTTTCTTCAGCACCATGAAAGTTTCCAGCGTGAAGAACAGAATCAGAAAAAGAAGCAGATATTTTGAAACTTCCACAATAATCTTCGTCATGGTCAACCTCTCATTCCACTCCCCTGCGGAAATGGCCTTTGGTGTACTCTTTTCCGTCTGCGGGAAGGGTCTTTCTCCCGCGGCCTTTCACTGCCGCCAGAAATTTTCCGGCGGTCTCTGCCGCCTCTCTTTTGTTTTCCACCGTAAAATTAAGGCGGTAGGAACGAAAGCCCAGGCCCCGGATTTCCTCCCACTCGCCGGCCAGATCCAAAGGCAGGCTGTTGTATATAATATTGCAGCAGGAACCGCAGTCGCACTGGACCGGAAAATTTTTTCCCATTCTGTCTCTCAGGGTCAGCCGGCTGCCGCTGCCCGTGCAGCGGTCCAGATTCTTTTTCAGGCACTGCCCGGAGATCATCATAGGGGTCCTTCCATATAGAATCATCTCGCTGAAACGGTTGTCCCGCTTTGCCAGTTCCCTTCTGTTCAGCTCCCAGGGAGCCGTATCCCCCTGGATCCCGTTTTCTCTCCAGAAACAAAGAGAACGGTTGTTAAAAGTATACATGCCCGCGTCTAAAATGGCAAGTCTGTGCAGATTCATTTTCCGCAGGATGCCGAAGCTTTCAAGATTCCGTACCAGAATCCCCGAAATCCCTCTGCCGGCCAGATCCTCCAGTTCTTTTAAATAATCATTTTTTCCGTCCCGGCGGACAATATACGGCAGGGCAAGAAATGCTTTTCTCCCGGACTTAAGGATCATCTCCACTTTCTCCAGCATCTCTTTTTTCATTTTGTCTTCGCGAAACAGGGAAACCGGAAGGTAATAGCCGTCGATTTCTTTTATATCCAGCAGGCCCTCCAGCTGTTCTGCCTGTTCAGTCAGAACTCTGAGTTCCCCCGCTCCAAAAACTTCCGGCGTCCGGCGGCAGGGGCTTTGCCCGGGCCGGCCAGCCGGCGGATCCGGCCGTCTCCACGGAGACAGGATCTTCTCCTGAAGGGCGGCCAGCCCGTTCCGCCGCAGTTCATTCAGGCTCTGCACCGGCAGAAAAATGTCATCCTCCATGCGGATTTCCAGCGATTCAAAGAAAAAGGGGCTGGTCCCGGTTTTTTCCATCTGTTTTTTTACACGCTCCCGGGACAGCGGCTGATTTTGAGCTTTCTGCACCGGGCTTCCCTGGATCTCAGAGCGGATCTCTCCCGAAAAAGCTGTCAGCCGGGCCGGAAAACCGGGGCGAAGTTCCAAAATCCCCTGGACCGGATACTGCCTGGATCCGGATTTTTCCCCTGCTTCCCCGCCGGTTTCCCGGACCGAGGGTCTTCTCTTTTCCGTCAGCTTTTCATTTTTAAGGGCCATCATTTCCCGGCCGTTCCGCACCAGAAAATAACTCTGATTAAATCCATCCCGGTTAAACAGGTCAAAAAGTCTCTTCTTATCTTTTTCCTCCACCCGGTAGCATTCCGGATGAGCGTCATAATATGCCCGGCGGTGAAGATATTCGTCCAGATATTTTCTGTATATTTCTACTACACCCGCTGTGTATCCGGGCTTCTTCATCCTGCCCTCGATTTTCAGCGACATGACTCCCGCCCTGAGGATCTCAGGAATCAGCTCCACGGTACACATGTCTTTGGTATTTAAAGGGTAGCCGGTATTTTTTCCGTTGAGCCTCCGGCCTTTTTCCCACACTTCCCAGGGAAGCCGGCAGGGCTGGGCGCAGCGCCCCCTGTTCCCGCTTCTTCCGCCGATCATGCTGCTCATCAGGCACTGGCCGGAATAGCTGTAGCAGAGAGCTCCGTGGACGAAAGCCTCCAATTCCATGGAGGTAGACTCGCGGATGATCTGAAGTTCTTTTAAGGAAAGTTCCCTGGCCGCCACCAGCCGTCTGACCCCCAGGGTTTCCAGAAATTTCGCCCCCTCCGGCCCTGTGACAGTCATCTGTGTACTGGCATGGATAGGAAGCCCCGGAAATTCTCTGCGCACAAAGTCCAGGACACCGAAATCCTGGACAAGTATCCCGTCCAGGCCGGCCCGGTAAACGGGCAGCAGATATTCATACAGGCTTTCCTCCAGCTCCTGCTCTTTCAGCAGTGTGTTCACCGTAAGATACAGCTTTTTCCCTGCCAGATGGACCATGTCCACAGCCTCCGTCAGTTCCTCGCCGCTGAGATTGTCCGCGTAGGCTCTGGCTCCGAAAAGACGGCCGCCGGTATAGACCGCATCGGCTCCCGCGTCCAGAGCCGCCTTCAGGGACTGGAAAGATCCGGCCGGCGCCAGCAATTCTGTCTTGTACATAATTACCTCCTGAAACGGAAAGGGGGATGTTTTTCTCAACATCCCCGAATTTTTTCAGCTTGGGGCCTTTCAGGCCGGTCTGCTGCCGGCAGAGGCGTCTTTTGCCTGTCCGGCCAGCTCCCTCTGAAGCTGCGAAATCTCCTGCTTCAGCTTATCGATCTGGATCTGCGCGGCGATCAGATCATGTTTGATATCGTAGGTCTCCCGGTCTTTGGACTCCATATCTTCTTCCATGGAGTCGGCCTGAGCCTTGGCTTTAAAATAATCGTCCGCGATGTTCAGAGCCAAAAGCGTGGACCTGGTATCCTGAGGCTGCCGGCTGTATCCCGGAAGGGCGCTAAGTTCCGCGATCTTATTATTCAGATAGGAGGCCACCCTCTGCAGGTATTCCTCGCTCTCATAGCCGCTTAAGGTCACGATTTTTCCATCTATTAAAACTTTTACTGTATTTTTAGAGGCCATCCAATGTATCTCCTTCGTAAACTTTCTTTTTTAATCTTAACTCGATTCCTGTGGAAAAACAACCTTTTTCAGTTTCTATTTTATGTATTTCCGTCCGTGCTTCCAAAAGGAATGCCCAGATGGCTGTAGGCAGCCTGCATCGCCACCCTGCCCCGGGGAGTCCTGCTCAAAAAGCCGTGCTGGATCAGATACGGTTCATAGACATCTTCTATGGTCCCGCTGTCCTCGCCTACAGCTGCCGCCAGAGTGTCAAGCCCTACCGGACCGCCGGAAAATTTTTCGATAATCGTCCGCAGCAGCAGCCGGTCTGTCTGATCCAGGCCGTTTTTGTCTACTTCCAGCAGGTCCAGAGCCAGAGAAGCCACCTCCCCGGTGATTTTCCCCTGATATTTTACCTGGGCAAAATCCCGTACCCGCTTCAGCAGACGGTTTGCCAGCCGGGGCGTGCCTCTGGACCGCCGGGCCATCTCCTGGGCTCCCTCCCGGTCGATCTCCACGCCCAGCACCTGGGCGGAACGCAGGATAATAGTAGTAAGTTCCGGCTCCGTATAAAATTCCAGATGATGGATCACGCCGAACCGGTCCCGCAGGGGAGCCGTCAGAAGCCCTGCCCTTGTAGTGGCTCCCACCAGGGTGAATTTCGGAAGATCCAGACGGATCGACCGGGCGGAAGCTCCTTTTCCGATCATAATATCTATGGCAAAATCCTCCATAGCCGGGTAGAGTACTTCCTCCACCTGGCGGTTCAGGCGGTGAATCTCGTCCACAAACAGAATATCCCCCTCTTTGAGGCCGTTTAAAATCGCGGCGATCTCGCCGGGCTTTTCAATGGCCGGGCCGGATGTCACTTTCATACGGACCCCCATTTCGTTGGCGATGATGCCGGCCAAGGTTGTCTTTCCCAGTCCCGGCGGCCCGTAGAACAGCACATGGTCCAGGGCGTCTCCCCGCTGTTTCGCGGCCTGGATATAAATTTTCAGATTTTCCCTGGTTTTTTCCTGACCGATATAATCGTCGAGGAACTGGGGCCGCAGGCTTCCCTCTATTCTTCTGTCTTCTTCCGTCATTTCGGTGGTGATGATCCGCTTTTCCATGGCCACTCCTTACAACATGAATTTCAGCGCGGCTTTCAGAATTTCTTCTGTTCCCATATCCGGTGAAAGTTCCACTCTCCGAACCGCCTGAAGGGCCTCTGTTCCCGAATATCCCAGGGCCGTCAGGGCCTGTACGGCCTCTTCCGCGGCAGCGGAGCTGCCAGCGCCCTGGATCCTGGTTTCAGAGGCATGGTCCAGCTTCTTTTCAAAGGCTTCTTCCAGATCAAACTTATCTTTCAGTTCCAGGATCAGCTTCTGGGCCGTCTTCCTGCCTACTCCCGGTGCTCTGGAAATAGCCGCCGCGTCCTCGGAAAGTACTGCGAAGCGCAGTTCGTCCGGGGAGAGCCCGGACAAAATTCCCAGAGCGGCTTTTGGGCCGATGCCGTTGACTCCCAAAAGGAGCCGGAACACTTCCAGATCATCTCTGGAAAAAAATCCGTAAAGCTGCGCCGCATCCTCCTTAACCTGGAGATACGTGTAAATTTTCACCTGATCCCCGGCTCTCACGCCTCCGGCCAGATGCCCCGGCGCCATAAAAATGCGGAAGCCCATGCCGTTGTGATCCAGCAGCAGCATATCTTCCGCAATTTCTTCCACTGTTCCCCTTATGTATCCGATCATTTGTCTCCTCCTAAACGCTGCCTTTTATCTTATCATACAGCGTATGAAAAGTCAAAGTTCCGGCGCGGGCGTCTTTAGAGGATCAGCTCTGTTCCCGGGAACTGTTCCACCAGATTTTCGGCTGCCTCCCGGTCCAGCAGAAGGCAGGAAGTACTCAGCGCGTCTCCCAGAATCCCGCTTTCGCTTACAATTGTTACCTGCTGTGTCCAGGTATCCGCCGGATATCCGGTCTGCGGATCCAGCACATGATGATACAGCTTCCCCTCCCACTCGAAGTATCTTTCATAAATTCCGGAAGAGATCACCGCCTTATCCTCCACGGAAACCGTTTTCTCAAAGGTGCCCCGGGAGGCAAACGGCTTCTGGATTCCCACGACCCAGGGACTGCCGTCTTGTTTTGACCCCAGAGCCATCACATTGCCGCCCAGATTGATCAGGGCGCTGTCGGCCCCTTCCTGTTTCAGATATTCTTTTAATTTGTCGGAAATATAGCCTTTCGCCAGGGCTCCCAGGTCGATCACCGTATCCTGGCGGTCAAAAATGAGGGTGCGCCCCTCCAGATGAATGGAGGACCCGTCCACTTTAGAAAGCGCTTCCCGGATTTCCCCGTCGGAGGGAGGTACGTTCTTCTCTCCTCTAAAATCCCAGATCTCACAGAGAGGGCCTACGGTAATGTCCAGCTTTCCTCCGGTTAATCCGTAGAACTCGATCCCTGTCTCCACTACCGCCGCCAGATCCTCGGACAGAAGCACCCGGTCGGAGGATCTGTGATTGACCTGATACAGCTCGCTGTCTTCCCTGGTCCTGCTGAAGGTGGTCTCCATCCGCATGCAAAGCTCCATACATCCTTCCAGCAGTTCCTGCGGATTTTCTCCCGATACCTGGATGGATACTTCCGTATCAAAATAAAAACCGTTTCCCTGAGCCGTATTTTCCTCTTCCCTGCCGCAGCCGGCCAGGCCGGCCAAAAGGCACAGGCAGAGAACCAGACTTACTTTTCTTCCCATTTTACGATGCAGCCTCTGGGGCACTGCTGCGCGCAGGTGCCGCAGCCGGTGCAGAGATCGTAATTAATATGGGCCGCGCCGTCCTGCACAGTCACCGCCCCCGCGGGACAGTTTTTCTCGCATTTTCTGCAGCCGATGCAGCCGGTGCCGCAGACTTCCATCACGGCCTTTCCCCGGTCTTTGGTGCCGCAGGCCACATGATACTCGGGCTTCTCATAAGGCACCAGTTCGATCAGTCCTCTGGGGCAGGCTTTTACGCAGGCCCCGCAGGCTTTGCAGGCCTCCCGGTCAACCCAGGCGGCTCCATTGCGGATTGAAAGGGCATGAAACTGGCAGGCTTTCACACAGTCTCCAAATCCCAGGCATCCGTACCCGCAGGCTTTGGGGCCTCCGCCCGGCAGCAGGCCCGCCATGGCGCAGGAAGCGATCCCTGTATACTCATACTGCCGCTTAGCTGTTCCGCAGGTTCCCTGGCAGCGGACATAAGCCGTCATCCGCGCCGTCTCCTGCACTTCCTGGCCCATGATCTCTCCGATCTTTTTTGCCGTGGGAGCGCCTCCCACAGGACAGACTGTCACCGGCGCCTTTCCCGCGGCCACCGCGGCAGCGGCACCGTCGCAGCCCGGAAAGCCGCAGCCTCCGCAGTTATTTCCGGGCAGCGCTTCCCGCACCAGCGCCTCTCTCTCGTCTGTCTTTACAGCCAGTTTTTTTCCGGCAAAACTCAGGATCAGGCCGATGACAAGTCCGAAACCGGCTACCACAAGGACAGACATGATAATCGTGTACATATTCCGTCTTCTCCTCTCTTCATCAAGACTCTTTTTTCATTTCATCTTTCCGGACTTCAGATAATCCCGGAAAAGCCGAAAAATGCCATAGACATCAGCATGGCTGTCAGCAGCACGATGGGCATGCCCTGAAAGGCCTTCGGCACATCGTTGTACTCCATTTTTTCCCGAAGGCCCGCCATGAGGATAATGGACAGAGTAAATCCTACTGCCGTGGCAAATCCGTTGACCACGCCCTCCAAAATGGAATATTCGTTCTGAACATTGATGATAGCCACTCCCAGCACCGCGCAGTTAGTAGTGATCAGGGGCAGATAAACGCCCAGAGCCCGGTAAAGTGAAGGCACTTTTTTCTTCAGGAACATCTCCACCAGCTGCACCAGAGCCGCGATCACCAGAATAAACACAATGGTCTGCAGATATTCCACGCCGCAGGGCACCAGGATAAATTTATAGATCAGGCTGGTGCAGAAAGAAGAAAGGGTCAGCACAAAAATCACGGCGCCGCCCATGCCCGCGGCGGTATTCATTTTTTTAGAAACGCCCAGGAACGCGCACAGGCCAAGAAACTGGCTCAAAACCACATTGTTGACCATAGCCGCCCCGATGGCGATGATAATCAGTTCTCTCATTGATCTTCACCCTGCCTTTCCCGGCTGCCGCAGGAGAAATTCCCGCAGGTTCCGCAGCTTTCGCAGCCCTCCGTACAGTCATGCCGTTTCGGAGTCCCCGGACGGCGGTTCCGGATTTTATTCAAAAAGGCCACCAGCAGAGCCAGCACAAAAAATGCTCCGGGAGCCATTACAAAAATGCTCACCGGCTCATAGCCCGACGGCATGACCTGGATGCCGCACAGAGTCCCGGAGCCCAGAAGCTCCCGGAATGCTCCGATCGAAAGAAGGCCGATGGTAAATCCAAGGCCCATGCCCAGTCCGTCAAAAAGTGAAGGTATCACAGGATTTTTCCCCGCGTAGGCCTCCGCCCGTCCCAGGATGATACAGTTAACCACGATCAGCGGAATGTAAATTCCCAGGGCATCGTTCAGGCTGGGGATATATGCCTTCAGCAAAAACTCCACGATCGTCACAAAGGAAGCCACAACGCCGATGTAGGCAGGCATCCGCACGCCGTCCGGAATAAAACGGCGGAGAGCGGCGATCATCAGATTAGACAGAGCCAGAATCACCGTTGTGGTAAGTCCCATTCCCACTCCGTTGATGACAGAAGTGGTGACAGCCAGTGTGGGGCACATGCCGATCATCATGACAAAGGTAGGATTTTCTTTTACAATTCCGTTGTACAGCCGTTCAGCCGGCGTATTTGCTTTCATTGCGTCGCCCCTCCTTCTTCATTCAGAACCTGAAAAGCCGTCAGGCCGGCATTCACAGCGCAGGTAACCGCGTTTGTAGTAACCGTTGCCCCGCTTAAAGCATCGATCTCGTTTTCTGCTTCCGCTTTCGTCTTGGTATATACAAAGGAATCTGTCCGTTTTCCGACGAACTGGCTGCGGAATTCTTCTGTATCCGCCCGCATGCCCAGACCCGCGGTCTCTTCAATAGAAAGGAAGGAGATTCCCTCTGTTGTTCCGTCCGCCGCCACTCCCATGGTCAGCTGGATATCTCCGCCATAGCCCTGTGAAGTGGTGACCGTCAGAACGTATCCGAGAAATCCCCCCTCCGGATCCAGGGCCCGGGCCGCTCCATTGATTTCCTCATCTGTGTATCCCCCGGCAGCCAGAGCCTCTCCCAAGCGCTCTGACAGGCTGTTTTCCAGATCCTCTTCCTCAAAGTGGTCCGCCTCCGGAAAAACTTCCTGATAAGCCTCCGCCACCTTTTTCTCTTCCTGAACCCGGATCGGCTCCGCCGTCACGTAATGAACAACTCCCAGAAGGATTCCCATGACCAGCGTGATCGCCGTCAGAGACAGAGTGTTTTTTAAAATCGTTTTCACGCCGGATTTCCTCCCTTCTCTTTTCTGCATCCAAATCCGCCCGGAAGCGTCAGACGCTCAATGAGCGGCACCAGCAGGTTGCAGAAAATAATGGCATAGGACACGCCCTCTGCCGATCCGCCGAACAGACGGAACAGGCCGGTCATGATTCCCAGCAAAATCCCATAGACAATCCGCCCGTGTCTGGTAATGGGGCTGGTTACGTAGTCTGTAGCCATAAACCATGCGCCCAGCATCAGTCCGCCGCCGCAAAGTTCCGCCGCCAGATACGTCAGGTCGAAGCCGTGGCCGCCGAAGATCAGCACAAACGCGGAAAAACTTCCCAGATACAAAAGCGGGATCCACAGACGGATCACTCCCATGACCGCCAGGAAAATGCCGCCGATCAAAAGAGCCAGAGCCGATGTCTCTCCGATGGTTCCCTTGATATTTCCCAGAAACATGCTCAAAAGATCCGGGCTGCCTCCTGCTTTCAGTTCCGCCAGGGGAGTGGCCCCTGAAACCGTGTCCACGATTTTGGCCGCCGCTGCCGGACTCACGGAAAAGTCCGTCATCCTGACGCTGAAAGAGATCAGCAGAAAACATCTTCCTGCCAGGGCGGGATTCATAAAGTTCTGGCCCAGGCCGCCAAAAAGCTGTTTCACCACCAGGATGGCAAAAACACTTCCCACCACCGGCATCCACAGAGGTACGGAGACCGGAAGATTCATTCCCAGCAGCAGACCGGTAACCACCGCGCTTCCGTCTTTTACCGTCACCGGGCGGTGCATCAGGGTTTCATAAATATATTCTGTCGCAGCCGCCGACGCAATGGAAACCGCCAGGATCGCCGCCGCATAGGGGCCGAACACCCAGATGCCCGCACAGGCCGCGGGGAGCAGGGCAATGATCACCAGCAGCATGATCGAACTTGTCTTCACCCGTGAACGGATGTGCGGGGAAGAAGAAACTTGCATTAATTTTTCCATTGTATTCCCCTCATCCTTTCTTTTTTTTGTCCAGCAGAAGCCGGCGCATCGATTTTATAGACTGGGAAAGCTGGCGTTTGGCGGGGCAGACAAAACTGCAGCAGCCGCACTCGCAGCATTCCATGCCATGGTATTGCAGAAATTTTTCCTCCTCCCCGTGGTCGGCAAACACCGCCAGGCGGGCAGGCAGGATCTGGCCCGGACAGGCTTCCATACAGCGTCCGCAGTTAATGCAGGCGGAGGGCGTCTGCCTGGAAACAGGATCCTTTCCGAACAGCAGCAGCGCCGAGGAAGTCTTTGTCACCGGAACCTGGAGCTCAAACAGAGCGTTTCCCATCATAGGACCGCCGGCGATCATCTTTTCCGGCTCTCCCAAAGCGCCTCCCGCTTTTTCCAGCACTTCTTCAAAAAGCATGCCGATGGGAACCACGTAATTTCCGGGGGATGCGGCGGCATCTCCGCTTATGGTCATTGTCCGGTCCATCACCGGCTCTCCCAAAGCCACTGCCCGGTAGACCGCCGCCGCCGTTTCCACGTTGTCCACGATGCATCCCACATCCGCCGGCAGCATGGAAGAATTGATCTTCCTCCCTGTGACCGCAAAGATCAGCATGCGCTCGGCCCCCTGGGGATATTTTGTCTTCAGCAGCTGAATCCGGATATCCGGGCAGCCCTCCGCCGCCTGCTCCAGTGCCTTTGCGCAGTCTTTCTTATTGTCCTCCACGCAGATCACGCCTTTGGCTCCCGGGAAAATGCGCAGCAGGATCTTAAGCCCTTCCACAACCATATCGGGATTTTCCAGCATTCTCCGATAGTCGCTGGTCAGATACGGCTCACACTCCGCTCCGTTGATCAATATGTAATCGATCTTATCCGGCTCTTTCGGGGACAGTTTCACATGGGTGGGAAAACCTGCGCCGCCCATGCCTGTTACCCCCGCCTCGGAAATTTTCCGCAGGATCTCTTTTCCGGAAAGCCTGCTGTAATCCGACGGCTCAAAGGCTGTCTCCTTCATTTCCCCGTCATTTTCCACCACGATGCAGTCCGCCGTATTCCCGGCCGGCATGCGCATTCTGCGGATCTCCCGCACGGTGCCGGACACGCTGGCGTGGACCGGAGCAGAGACAAAACCGCCGGCCTCCGCGATTTTCTGTCCCCGCAGCACGCAGTCGCCCTTGCCGACCAGCGGCTTTGCCGGCGCGCCGATATGCTGGGACAGAGAATAGAATAAAAGTTCCCCGGCTTCCATAGAAGACAGGGACTGTGAGGCGGAAAGCTTTTTTCCGTCATCCGGGTGCACACCGCCCCGAAAGGTCCTCAATCCTAATCTTTTCATTCTTTTTAACCATCCTTTTTCCATTCTCCACGGCAGGCCAGAACATTTGATTTTTCTTTTCCTCCCGCGAATTCTGTGCTATTATACCACGAAGAGGAGGAAAACGCCATGATTATCAGAGAAAAGACACTGTCTTTCCGTAAAAATTTAGCGGATTTTTACCTGAATCGTCAGAAAAATTCTCTTTTTTTCGATATTGAGACCACCGGACTCTCCTGGAAATATTCCAGACTTTACCTGATCGGAGCCGCATTTTACCAGGAGGGACAATGGAGGCTTCGGCAGTGGTTCCTGGAAAATCCTCTGGAGGAACCGGAACTCCTTCGGGTCTTCTCGGACTTTCTCCGGAATTTTTCTTCTGTCATCCACTATAACGGCCAGGGCTTCGATCTTCCTTATCTTTCCCACAAATATCAGGATTACAATCTTTCTGATCCTCTGTCCCGCCTGGAGAGTCTGGATCTATACCGGATTTTTTCCCCGTGGAAAAAAGTATTCTCTCTCCGGTCGCTGAAACAAAAAGACGCGGAAAAATTTCTCGGGATCTCCAGAGAGGATACCTGCGGCGGCGGCGAACTGATCCCTGTCTATGAAGAATACCTGAAAACAGCTTCCGGGGATCTTCTGGAACTTTTGCTCCTGCACAACCGGGATGATGTGCTGGGCCTGATGAATCTTCTGCCGCTTTACGGCTACCGGCAGCTTCTGGAAGGCGCTTTCACTGCCGGTCGGGCTGTATTTGAAAAAGGAGAGCTTGCGCTCTCCCTTTCTCTGGACTGGCCTCTGCCCGAGGCCTTTTCTCTGGAACAGGCGCCGCTGCGGCTGGAAGCCCGGGGCTCCTCCGCCGTCATTCACTCGGCTGCCTTTTCCGGAGAAATGAAACATTTTTTTGAAAATTGGAAAGATTACTATTATCTTCCTCTGGAAGACTGCGCGGTTCACAAAAGCGTCGGCATCTACGTGGATAAAAACTGCCGGCAGAAGGCCACGGCAAAAAACTGTTATCAGAAAAGCTCCGGTATTTTTCTGCCCCAGCCCCGGCCTGTGTTCCAGCCGGCTTTTTACGCGGATTACGGCAGCCGCCCGGCCTGGTTTCAGTTTCATCCGGAATTTCTGGAAAACCAGGAAGAGCTTACTGCTTACGCCCGCATGATTTTAGACAGTCTGTTTTCCTGAAAGATCCCCTTTCAGTCTGCCGCCATCTGAAGTTTTACCCGAAGAATCCTCTCAACGGACTGATCGATGCGCTCCTCAGATATAGTCTGGTCTTCCACCGCCGCCAGAACGCCCTCATAGGCGGAATAAAAATCCTGGGGCATGAGGATCATGTCGGCTCCGGCCAGTATCGACCGGACCGCGGCTTCCGCGGAACTGCAGGACTGGGTAACAGCCCCCATGTTCATCGCGTCAGTAATGACAATCCCGTCATATCCCATCTGCCCCCTCAGGATACCGTCGATCATAACAGAGGACAGAGAGGCCGGCGTATCGTCTCCCGTGACAGACGGCGCGGAAATATGTCCCGCCATGATCATCGATACTCCTTCTTCAATCCCCCTCTGAAAGGGCACCAGCTCGCAGGCGGACAGTTCCTCCAGCGTTTTGTCTGTGTACGCGTATCCCGCATGGGTATCTCCGGCTGTGGCGCCGTGGCCTGGAAAATGCTTGTAGCATCCCAGCACCCCCTGTTCCTGCAGTCCCTGAAGCTCCGCCGCCGCCATGGCCGCCACCAGTTCCGGGTCGCTGCCAAAAGAGCGGTACCGGACCACCTGATTGTCGGGATTGCTGAGTACATCCGCATCCGGAGCGAAATCCACATTAAAGCCCAGATCTTTTAAATACGTTCCCAGAGTGGTACCGGTCTCATATGCCAGATCTGTGTCTCCGGTGCTCCCTACATCCCGCATATCGCCTATATCGGGAACATCAAAATTATCCCTGCCCCCGATCCGGGTCACGGTTCCCCCCTCTTCATCCACACCGGTAAAAACCGGCAGGCCGATCCTCTCCCGGCTGAAGGTCTGGAGATTCGACAGCATCTCCTTTACCTGGGAGGCAGACTCCAGATTCCGGGCCATGTACACAATTCCTCCCACAGGGATCTCGTCAAAGGACTGGCGGGTCGTCTCACCGGCTGCCGTGACCAGTTCCGTCCCTGTAAGGCTCTCCGGCAGCACAAAGAACATCTGGGCAACCTTTTCTTCTATTGTCATCCCGTCCAGATATTCCGCGATCCGGTCCTCAAGATCCTTTTCCGGAGTTTCCGTCACAATCTGTCCGTCCACCGGAGCCCTGTCATCAGCCGCGGGATCTTTTTCAGCACTTTCCTCCTGTTTCTCTGCCGAAAAGGAGGTCTGCGTTTCGATCTGACGGCTTCCTTCACTGCAGCCGCCCAGCAAAATTCCCCAGACTGCCAGGAAAACCCCTGCCGCACCTAATTTAACGCTTTTCATAAATCAATCCTCATACTCGATAATATATCCGATCCGTCCCTTGTAATAGGACACGGATGACAGAATATCATCGGGAACGTCATTGAGAACCCAGCGGTTCTCCGAACTGATGAAACAGATATCCAGATATTCTTCCTGAACTGTTCCGTCCTGAAAACTCGGCTCTCCTTCCAGCCATACAGAACTGCACCAGTAAGACGGTGTATTGATCTGTTCCCCGTACAGCTGATTTTCCTCGTCCGCCCAGTAATATTCCCGGCTGTCCAGATCTCTCCGGCCTCCGATGCGGAACTGGATTTTCGTCAGGTTCTGACGGTTTAACTCTGAAACAATGTAGTCCCACTCTTCCTGGCTGTTGATCCTGGCCAGATATCCCCCCTTCTGTTTTGCCTTCTGAAAAGCTTCCGTCCAGGTACAGTCATCCACCGCGAACTCATAGCGGTGGACGCCTCCCTCCTCCGGGTCGTAGGTCGGAACAGGCGTGGGTGTGCTGGTCTTCTTCGGCGTCGGCGTGGGAGTATCCGTCGCTTCCGGCTGAGGCTCTGAATCCTCCGAAATTTCCGGATCTTCCCGGACCTCCTCTTCTTTTTCAGAAGAAGAATCCGCAAGATAAGCCGTATTCTCTTTCCCGTCGTTATTATGAAAAAAGCCGGAGGCAAATTTCCAGAAGAAAAAGCCTCCCGCTGCCAGGGCCGCGAAAACTACTGCCAGGATCACAACCAGCTTCTGCCTGTTCTTTTCCCTGGAAATGATTTCGTTTCTGGAGTTTTGGGCGTTTCTGTCGGATTGGTACTCCCGGCGCTCGGGTCCGGCGCTTTGCCGGTGTCCGCAGTATGTGCAGAACTTTGAACCATCCGGAAGGTCCTTTCCGCAATAAGGGCATATCATAATCATTCCTCCTGTGCATTTGCAGACGCAGAACCGGTCATCCGCCTTTGCGGATCATTCAGAAACATCAAAAGGGCAAAAGCCTTTATCCGCTTCTGCCCCTTTTGTAAACCGGCCTGCTATATCAAATTATTCCTCGCTCTCCGCTGCCGCTGTATTTCCCAGGGCCTTCATGCTGAGAGAGATCTTTCTGTCTTCGCCGTTGAAATCAACTACCTTCGCTGTGATCATCTGTCCGACGGACAGCACATCAGAAGGTTTCTCCACATGCTCTCTGGAGATCTGAGATACATGGAGCAGGGCATCCACGCCCGGTTCCAGTTCCACAAACGCGCCAAAATCTGTCATGCGGGCAACCCGGCCTTCCACGATATTTCCAACCGCATATTTCTCATCAGCGGTCAGCCAGGGATTCTGATCCTCAAATTTCAGGCTCAGAGCCACTTTATCGCCGTTGATCTCTTTGATCAGGACCTTGATCGGCTCTCCTACTTTAAAGAGTTTTTTCGGATTGTCTACTCTTCCCCAGGACATCTCGGAGATGTGGAGCAGACCGTCCACGCCGCCCAGGTCGATGAAAGCGCCGAAATCCGTAATATTCTTTACTACGCCGTCCACTACATCGCCGGGTTTGATCCGGGCAAACAGCTCTTCCTGCAGTTTTGCCTTCTCCGCCAGGATCAGCTGCTTTCTGTCGCCGATGATTCTTCTTCTTCTGGGATTGAATTCGGTGATCACAAACTCAATCTCCTGATCCGCGTATTTATTCAGATCTTTTTCATAAATATCAGATACAAGGCTGGCCGGAATGAAGACTCTGGTCTCTTCCACCATAACGCTCAATCCGCCGTTCAGAACCTGTGTTACTTTTGCCTTCAGGACCTCATGGTTCTCAAAGGCCTCCTCCAGTCTCTTGTTCCCTTTCTCAGCCGCAAGTCTCTTATATGTCAAAAGAACCTGGCCGTCGCCGTCATTGACCTTCAGCACCTTTACTTCCATCTTATCGCCGGGTTTTGCAATGGTGGTAAGATCAAGGGAGGAATCATTGGAGTATTCGTTTCTGGTAAGAATGCCGTCTGCTTTATAACCGATATTCAGGATGATCTGATCTTCCTTCACATCGATGACGGTTCCCTCTACCACATCTCCGTTTCTGATGGTCTTAAATGATTCGTCCAGCATTTGTTCAAAACTTAATTCCGACATGTTTTTGAACCTCCTCAATTATTTTTTTGGGGGTAGATGCCCCTGCTGTAATACCTACGTGACGAAATGATTGAAAAGGCTTAGTATCCAAATCATCGAGTGTCTCAACAAAGTAAGTATTCTTGCACTTGTTACTGCAAATCTCAAATAGCTTTTGTGTATTAGAACTATGTCTGCCGCCAATGACAAGCATAACATCTACCTTTGCTGCAATCCCCTCTGCCTCGGACTGTCTTTCCTCCGTAGCATTGCAGACTGTATTTATAACATGAATATCATAACGCTTTTTAGAAAGAATTTCAACTAATTCTTCAAATTTGTTGTAATTAAATGTCGTCTG
>ERZ1643246.1962-NODE-1962-length-20941-cov-5.127358_pt1 | contig 20941 bp, 13 predicted proteins | sample MGYA00579265_ERZ1643246 | MGnify/ENA primary metagenome ERZ1643246 (study PRJEB29033, sample SAMEA4952261) | chicken gut metagenome | biome: Broiler Chicken; feature: Gastrointestinal Tract; material: Caecum | place: Ireland | collected 2018 | study: Broiler...
CAATCAGGAAAGAAACATCGTTCTTTACCGTCATGTAGATCGCATTCTCCAAGGTGTTGATCTCCAGGATTCCCGGATCGGTATAATGTTTTCCGCTTACTGCATTGTACAGTTCCAGCAGGTTATTCTTATCCTGGAACAGCATGATGAACAGGGTGGACTTATACGTCCGGTTGACCGGTGTGTTTGCTTCATTTGTCATGTTTCAGCCTCCTTATGAAAATATGGTGCAAAGAGACTGATGCTGTCTGGTCAACAGACGGCACTTTCCGCCGTTCTGTGCTGTTACATCCAAAATCTCTCTGCTGTTAATAGGGAATTAAAAGCATCGGGATTTTCCTGAATGTAATAGAACTTTTGATGCGGGCAGCGCTGCCGCTTAAGAATAGAACATGCTGGAAATATAATGCTTTTGTCCATGATAACACAGACCGGATAAAAGCGCCAGTAAAAAAATAATTGGAGGCCAGGTATTCAAATACGCTCATTTACTTTGCCTCCTCCCTGCAGCGGACTGCAATGCGCTTTGTATTATCCCACGCGCAGGTGAAAAGAGTCAGATCCCACTCTCCTTCCTCCATCCCCTGTATATCTCTTCCGTTGATCTGTTCGATCCGGATCACTTCATAACGGAACGTATAACCCTCTGTGTCTTCAAACTCCACCCGATCGCCGTATTCCAGTTCTTTCAGAGTTCCAAAGTGTTCTCTAAAGCTGTGCCCCGCAATGATCAGACTGCCGTCATACGCCGATCCTTTGTACCTGCAGGGCGCTGCAGATGCGTTTTCACTGCTCCACCGCTCACATACCGGCAGTTCCAGCCCAAGCGCCGGAACGGACAGCCGGCCGATCAGTTTCAAATCCCCTGCCGCCACTGCAGGCATATCCTCTTCCGGCTCAGGCCGTCCTCCCGGCTGATCTGTATGCTCTTCCGGCATCTGGCGTTCCGTCATCGTCCCGGGATGGCAGAAACACGAAGAACGGATCAAATGTATAATAGCCGTCATCATATGCAAGCGAATCCGCCGTCACCAGGTAGATTCCGGTCCGGAGACGCCTGTTCAGACCGGCCGCTTCTCAGCCTCCGGTTTTCTTCAACCACTTCCTCAAGAATCCGAAGCAGTTCTCTCCGATTTAGTTTTTCTTCTCCTTTTTTCCTTTTTCTTTTTATACTTTTCTTTCAGTAAAAACGATGCCTTCCGGATCCCCGCTCACACCTGGCGTATCTCGATCAGCCTGCTCTTAAAATCGCCGGATTCCGCCGGTATACGGAGTCCTGCCCTCATCAGGGTGCTTCCCTGATACTCCCTGCCGTCCGCTACATATCTTCTGTCCGGATCCAGGCCTTTGAGTCTTAAGAATCTGCTTTTCCTGTTCGCGCCCGAGAGTACCTGCACGCAGAACACAAGAGCTCTGTCTTTCTCTTTGCTCACGATCATCCAGCTGTCTCTGTCTTTGTTCTCCGTATAGGACTCCATCCGGTAGTAATCCCCTTCCCGGATCAGGTCATTGTACTTGTGATACTCTGCGGTCTGCGCTTTCACGATCGCTTTCTCCTCGTCCGTAAGTTTCGTGATATCGAGCTCATATCCGAATGTTCCCGACAGAGCCACATGTCCCCGTGTGACAAACGGCGTCACTCTCCCTACTGTATGGTTCGGACATACGCTTACATGAGCTCCCATGGCGGATACGGGATAGATAAGCGCCGTTCCCTCCTGGATCGCCAGCCGCTCTACGGCGTCCGTGTCGTCCGAGCACCAGATCTGCGGACTGTAATAGAGCATGCCGGCGTCGAATCTTGCCCCGCCGCCGGAGCAGTTCTCAAGGAGCAGATCCGGGAAATCCGCAAGCAGACGTTCCTGCATCCGGTAGACGCCCAGCATATACCGGTGATACAGCTCGCCCTGCCGGTCCGCAGGCCAGGCATAACTGCCCATAGTGGCAAGCTGCCGGTTCATATCCCATTTTACATAGGAGATATCCGCACTATGAAGCACTTCTGCGATCATCTCGTAGACGCCGTCCGCCACTTCCTCTCTGGAAAGATCCAGTACATACTGGGCGCGGCTCTGGGTGATATCCCTGCCCGGCACCTGAAGCGCCCAGTCCGGATGCTGCCGGTACAGCTCCGAATCCGGAGAGATCATCTCCGGCTCGATCCAGATGCCGAACTTCATCCCAAGTTTCTTTACATTTTCCACAAGACTGTTCAGTCCGCCTCTGATCTTCTCTTCATTGACGCGCCAGTCTCCCAGAGAGCTGTCGTCATTGCTGCGTTTTCCAAACCATCCGTCGTCCATGACCAGCATCTCAATTCCCAGTTCAGAGGCGTCCTCTGCGATCTCCAGCAGTTTCTTCTCGTCAAAATCAAAATAGGTCGCCTCCCAGTTATTGATCAGGATCGGTCTCTTCCTGTGCAGCCACGGACTGCGGATCAGATGATTCCGGTACAGATCGTGGAAAGTCCTTGTCATCTTTCCCAGGCCCTCCGACGAATAAACCAGCACCACTTCGGGAGCCGTAAAGCTCTCTCCCGGCTCCAGCTTCCATGTAAATCCTTCCGGATGGATTCCCATCGTCATCCGCACAGAATCGAACTGGCTCTTCTCCGCCTGTGCGATAAAGTTGCCCGAGTATACGAAATTCATGGCGTAAACCTCGCCTGTATCCTGCGTTGTCTCCGGCGTCACCAGCGCCAGGAAGGGATGCTCCTGATGGCTGGACTCCCCTCTGAAAGAAGCGATATTCTGCCGTCCGTATCCCAGCGGTATCCTCTGGATACGGCGTTCTCTCGCCCAGGAACCGAAAAGCCCCATGACCTCGAACCCCCGGTCGTCCATATCCAGACAGGCCGAAAGCGCTTTTTCTATATAGAACGGCTCTTTTCCCTCATTCTCGATGATTGCGGAACGGGTAAGCGCGTCTGAATCCTGAAACACAGAGTAGAGAAGCGTCACTTTCATACCCAGAAGCTGATCCCGGCAGTATATCTTCAGTGTACCGCAGGCGGAATCTGCTCCCCATGTGGCAGGAAGTCCTTCCAGCCGGGGCTTGCCCGCCATGATCTCATACCCTTCGTAGACCAGTTCACTCGCTCTGTAGCCTGCCGCACTGCGGATGCGCAGCGCGCTCTCGCGGTAATCCCCCATACCGGATTCCGGATACTCCATGGGTGCGCTGTCCAAAAAAGAGCCCGTCTCCCTTTTATTTGACGACGGGGTAAACGGTCCCTCATCTTCCCGCAGCAGATATCGCAGATCTGTCTCTTCCAGCCTGCTTCCATAATAAAGATGACAGACGTATCTGTCATCTGTTAAAGCGATTCCGTAACTTGTATGTTCTGTATTCAACAGGAATACTTTATTTTTCTCATCAAACCGTATCATGCGCATCCGCTTTCGTCAGGGCCATGTCCTCAGCACGTCGTCCGCACTGTGCTCCAATTCTTCTTTCGCCGCTCTTATCTCCGCCAGCTGAGCTTCGTCCACACGGTCCAGCCTGCATTTAGCCACCAGTTTCTGAAGTCTTGCGGTGTCGCTTTTCACCTGCTTTTTCACAGCTCTGTCAAGCTGTTTTCCGGCATTTTTCACACTGCGCTCCGTCCGCACAAGAAGCTTGTTTGCCTCGTCGAGGACCTGAATAGCGTCTTTTCTCACCTGGTCCTGGGCCGCATAGTTCTGCGCATCCTGCATCGCCTGCTGTATCTCCATATCCGACATCCTGTCGTCGGCAGTGATGGTGATAGACTGTTCTTTTCCGGTATCAAGATCCCGGGCGGACACTTTCAGGATTCCGTTGGCGTCCAGATCAAAGGTCACCTCGATCTGAGGCACTCCCGCCGGAGCCGGCTTGATGCCTTTGAGCCGGAACTTTCCAATGGTCTTATTATCCCTTGCCATAGGCCGCTCGCCCTGGAGGACATGGATATCCACGTTTCTCTGATAGGGAGCCGCCGTGGAAAATATCTGGGAATATCTGGCCGGCAGCGTCGTATTCCGTTCCACAATGCGGGTTGCCACGCCGCCCACCGTCTCAATGGACAGACTCATGGGCGTAACATCCAGCAGAAGAAGATCCTGACCGGTACCCGCGGCCACAAGTCCTTTTCCCTGAAGTGTGCTGCCCAGAATCGCTGCGCCTTTTGCCACACACTCGTCCGGATTGATATTTCTGGAAGGCTCCTTTCCGGTCATCTCCTGCACCTTTCTCTGAACAGCCGGTATTCTGGTGGAGCCTCCTACGAGAAGCACTCTTCCCAACTGTGCAGACGTGATGCGGGCGTCATTGAGGGCGCTCCTGACCGGATCTTCTGTCCTCTGAATGAGATCTGAGACCATCGACTCGAACTCCTGTCTCGTAAGTACCATATCCAGATGAAGCGGCTCTCCCTTTGCCTGTGTGATATAGGGTTGGATGATGTGGGAAGTATTACTGGTGGACAGCTCTTTCTTCGCGCGTTCCGCCGCCTCCCTGATCCGCTGCATGGCGGCAAAGTCTCTGGTGAGATCCACCCGTGTCTGTTCTCTGAATTTATTTACGATCCAGCGGACAATCCGCTCGTCGAAGTCGTCTCCTCCCAGGTGGTTATCTCCGGCAGTGGAGAGAACTTCTATGATTCCTTCTCCTATTTCTATAATAGATACGTCGAAAGTTCCGCCGCCGAGATCATACACCATGACTTTCTGGGGTTCGCCGTGATCCAGTCCGTAAGAGAGGGCTGCGCTGGTCGGCTCGTTGATGATACGCTTCACATTTAGTCCGGCAATCCTTCCCGCGTCTTTCGTAGCCTGTCTCTGGATATCATTGAAATACGCCGGAACAGTGATAACAGCTTCCGTCACTTCCTCGCCCAGGAATTTCTCCGCGTCCTTTTTCAACTGCATCAGGATCATCGCGCTGATCGTCTGCGGTTTATATTCTTTTCCGTCAATGCGGGTCGTCCACTCGGTTCCCATACGTCTCTTGACGGATGAGATGGTGCGGTCCGGATTGGTCACCGCCTGTCGTCTTGCCGCCTGTCCTACCAGCCGTTCGCCGTTCTTCGTAAACGCCACGATACTAGGAGTCGTCATGGAGCCGTCCGCTCCCGGTATGATCACCGGTTTGTCGTTCTCCACAACAGACACGCAACTGTTTGTAGTACCCAGGTCTATTCCGATTACTTTACTCATATCTGTATTATCTCCTGTCACTGTATATTAACATTATATATTATAAGTCCACTCCCCGTAGGACGGTCAAGCAAGTTTATCCTTTTTTAATGCTTTTCTTGACTTTTTTTCATATCCCACTATACTGTTATGTGATAAACATGCAACTGAAGTCTCATAGTTATCGAAAGGAATCAAAATGGTAAAAGATAATATTATCCCAAATCATATGGATATCTACTGGCATGACTATACCGGACATGTAAAGGACAAGCCGATCACAGAGGCAAGCGTACCGGTAAAGGCCGCTCTGATCGGAAGGGTCGGACTGATGCTCCTCTCCTGCGGAACCGGCGCCTGGAGGGTCAGAAGTTCCATGAACGCCCTGTCTGAACAGCTTGGCGTCACATGCACGGCCAGCATCGGACTGATGACCATCGTCTACACCTGTTTTGACGGACATAAGACTTTTACGAATTCTCTGTGTCTGAATAATACGGGGGTAAATACTTCCAAGCTGGACCGCCTGGAGCGTTTCGTGAAAAAATTCCCTACGGAAGGGGTACATATGTCCGGCGAGCAGCTGCACCGCGAACTTGATACGATAGAAAAGATCAAGGGATTGTACACCCCGCTCAAGCTCGGACTGGCGGCAGCGTTTGCATGCGCCGCATTTACCTTTCTCCTGGGCGGCGGCCCTGTAGAGATGATCTGCGCCTTTATCGGCGCCGGTCTCGGAAATTATCTGCGCTGCAAACTGATCGGGAAACACTTTACACTGTATCTGTGCATCGTTTCTTCCGTCGCTCTGGCATGTCTTGCGTATGTGGGATCCCTTCGGCTTGCAGAGGCGCTTTTTTCCGTGTCGGGCGGGCATGAGGTCGGATATATCTGCTCCATGCTCTTTATCATCCCCGGATTTCCGTTTATCACAAGCGGTATCGACCTTGCAAAGCTGGATATGCGTTCCGGTCTGGAACGTCTGGCATACGCCGTGATCATCGTGGTCATTGCCACGACTACCGCATGGGTCATGTCCATGATCCTGAACCTGCAGCCGGGCGAATTTGCTGAGCTTTCCCTCCATCCGGCAGTGCTGCTGATTCTCCGGCTTATCATGAGCTTTATCGGAGTGTTCGGATTCTCGATCATGTTCAACAGCCCGGTTACCATCGCCGCTTCCGCTGCCGGGATCGGCGCCATTGCAAACACACTTCGTCTGGAACTTGTCAGCCTGATATCCTTAAACGCCGCAGTTGCAGCTTTCCTTGGAGCTCTGACAGCCGGACTTCTGGCTTCGCTTCTGATGAAACGCCTGGGCTACCCGAGAATCTCCGTTACCGTGCCTTCCATCGTGATCATGGTTCCGGGATTGTACCTTTACCGGGCAGTCTACAGTATGGGAGAGATGTCGCTGACTCAGTCAGCGCCATGGCTGGTCTCCGCGCTCCTCATCATCATGGCGCTGCCGCTGGGTCTGATCTTCGCAAGGATCATCTCCGACAGATCATTCAGGCACTGTACCTGATCCCCGAGCATAAAAAATCGCGTCCGGATATTCCGAACGCGATTTTTCTTATTCATCGTCTGTGGAGTATTTCTCCAATCTCGTCTCTCTTCTTAAACATCACCACAGCCGCGGCCGCGATCACTGCAGCTGCGCCGATCACCGCCCAGTCCTTCCAGGTCAGCGACGTCAGATCAAAGCACCTGACATTAACCCACATCTGATTGATCCGTTCATTCTTCTCCTGATCAAAGTACTGCATGACAACAGCCCGCTCCAGCACGTCCTGAGGCGGATACTGGGCAAAGAGCTGACGATCCGCCTGGTCAGAGGCAGCCGTTATGATATAGTCTTCATCCGCGTTATCTCCGCTGAAGAAAAATCCTACCGGATATTCAATCGTATCTTCCTCTTCATCCTCCGCTCCATAGCACCAGTCTGCGTAAGCATAGATGATATCGCTGTCTCCGCCGGCGATCACGGATGTATATCCGATATAATACATATTTCTGACAACATTGTCAGGTCTTGACACAAAGTTTATAAACGCTTCGGCCGCCTGCTGTTTCGCAGGGTCGCCGCTGATCCCGTCTTTTAGCATGACCCAGCCGTCAAACCAGATATTGGTGCACTCTTCCGGCACGGCGTAAGCCAGATAGTAGTCGTCTATCTCAGCCTGATCCAGCGTATAGACGGCGTCTCCTGACCACTGGTAGTTTGCCAGGACTTTTCCCGTCACCATGTCCGCTTTCCCGCTGTCCGACTCGAAAGAATATGCATTTTCTTTCATCTCTTTTAAGATGGATTCAGCCTTGTTTACCGTATCTTCATCTGTCCGGTTCATAAGCTCGGCAATGCGCTCCAGCCGATCCGGGGAATTGATAAAATCAGGTTTCATCAGCTCCTCTTCATTGAGGAGTCCCAGCGCGGCGAAATAACTGTCGCGCACATTATCCTTGATCGTCACCTGACCCTTATACTTGGGATCCGCCAGGATTGCCCAGTGGGACGCCTCCTCTTTCGAGATCACTTCAGGGTTGTATACGATCCCTGTGGTTCCCCACATATAACCGGCAGCGTATCGGCTCCACGGTTCTCCGTCTATGGTGTTCGTATCGAATATATTTCTGATATAGTCCGACACTCCCCGGATATAATAATTGTCTTCTCTTCCTGTATCAAAAAAGCTTTCCGATAACGGCTGGAGTCTGCCTTCGGCAATGAGTTTCATAAACATGTATTCAGACGGACAGACAAGATCGAAATCATTTCCAAGGGTAAGCTGGTTATAGAGGTCCTCGTTGGTTCCGAATGTGGAGTACTCTACTTCCACTTCCGTTCCGTAAGTATCCAGATACCACTGTTCAAAATCTTCGACCATGGAATTCTCGCCCAGGATCACGGTTCCTTCCCGGTCGTCGAGATCGATGGCTTCCTCTTCATCCCAGTCGCCCTCGTCGATATATTCCTCCCAGTTGGCAATGCGCAGGGTTACTTTTTCCGTATGTTCAGCCGGTTCTGCATCCGCCGCAAAGACAGTGGAGAGGCCGCCCGGTATAAGGCTGCCGGGCAAAACCGCAGCTGTTCCCGCGGAGAGCAGGACACACAGAGCCATGCGCCCGATCCTCTTTCCTCCCGACGTCCGTCTCTTAATCTTGCTTTCTGCTGTCATGGACGTTCACCTCCTGCTTTTTTACCGGTCCTGCCGACGCCAGGTTCATGATCACCACCGCCAGGATCACGACCAGGAATATCACCGTGGACAGCGCCCACAGGGCAGTCTTGATCTCAGTCTGGGCTCCTCTTGTGGCATTGACCACATATGTGCTGATTGTGTCGAATGTGGCCGGTTTCGTATACGTAGAAATAAAATAATCATCCAGTGACAATGTGATGGAAAGCATAAATCCCGAGATGATCCCCGGAATGATCTGCGGGATCACGATCTTGTACAGCGCCTGGAACGGCGTCGCACCCAAATCCAGCGCCGCCTCATAGAGTCCGTTGTCCATCTGCTTTAGCTTCGGCATTACGGCAAGATAAACAAAAGGCGTGCACAGCACCACATGTCCGATCACAAGCGGGATGAAAGTATTTTTCTCAATTCCGAGCACAACGATCAGAAGAATACAGATGGAGAACGCCGTCACGACATCGGCATTGACTACCGGAATCCTGTTTGCAGTCTCCACAGCAGCCCGGGTAAAGGGTCTGGAATAAAACGCCCCGATAGCGCCCACTGTTCCCAACACCGATGCTATCACGGCCGATCCCACCGCCAGCAGGAGTGTGCCGACGATCATATTTCTCAGTTCTTCAGTCGTAAAAAGCGTTTCGTAGTTGTGCAGAGAAAAGCCCCTCACAGCGCCGATAGTGGTAGAGTCCGTAAAACTGTAGAACGCCAGGATCAGCACCGGAATATACATAAACAGCGCCACAAGTACAAGCCAAGTGTAAGACAGAATCTTTTTCATTACAGCACCGCCCCCCTGTTCTTCGCATCATCCTGTTCCTCGCCTCCGGTGACAAGCGATACGATACATATCACCGCAAAAAGGATCAGAGAGATCATGGAACCATTATTCCAGTCATAAATATTAAAATAGCTTCCTATCAGTGAGCCCATAATATATGTGCTGTTGTACATCATATCCAGGATAACGTAGTTCGTCATCGCCGGAAGAAACGTCGTGGTGATTCCGCTGACGATCCCCGGCATAGACAGGGGCAGCGTCACTCTGAAGAATACTGCCGCAGATCCCGCCCCCAGATCCTGCGCCGCCTCCAGAAGGCTTTCGTCAAGCTGAAGAAGCGTTGTATACAGGGGCAGGATCATAAACGGAAGATAGTCGTATGTCATGCCGATCACCGTATTCAGGAAAGGATGAAGCGACAGATTTCCTTCGATCACATTCAGTATTTCCTTTAGCGCCGTGATACGAAGAGTGAAGTTGATCCACATAGGAAGGATAAAAAGCATCAGGAGCACCGGTGCTCTCTTCAGTCCGCTTCGTGCCAGAATATATGCCACCGGATAGGCCACGAGAAGACAGACCCCCGTCACAGCCACTGCGATCACCGCACTGTAACAGAGCGTTCCTATCGTATTTCCGTTTGTAAAAAAGTTGAGCAGATTGGCAAGGGTGAAACTCCCGCTTCCGTCAGTAAACGCATAGTAAACAATCACTGCCAGCGGCAGCACGACAAAACAGACCAGAAACAGAGCATAAGGTATACACAGCTGTTTCCTGCTGAATCGAAAATTTCTCATAGTATATCCCTACTTTCTCTTCAGTATGATCTGATCGCTCGGGATCATAAGGCTGACATGATCTCCCTCATTCCACAGATCGTCTTCATCAAGCACGAAGTCCTCCTCCGTAGCTGTCCGTACTGTATAATTGTAGTGATTTCCTTTGTAAATAAAGGAAATAATATTTCCCTCCGCACGATAGTCTCTCTGCTCATCACTCATGGATACAGCTTTGACCGGCACCTCCACTGTCACATACATTCCGGACAGATTAATTTCTTCGCCACTCTCGGTCACTACTGAGCATTCCCCGCTCCGGCGTGATCCCTCATAGAGCTGTGTCAGGTCACACTCATATTCACCGCCGGCAAAAGCGGCTTTCCCGTCTTTTGTTATCATTCCGTCAAAAACGTTAACCAGAACACCTGCCGGCATAACATGGATGCTGTCCGGATCAATCCTCATGCCGATCTCCTCGCCGACCCGGGCGTTTCTCGTACTCTGGATCACAACTTCATTGTCGTCCGAAAGAATTGCTGTAATCTCATAATACATGCCTTTGAATACGGCTGAATCGACAACTCCCCTGATCTGACCGTCGCCGGGTCTGGTAATGATCACATCCTCAGGTCTTACAACTACATCCACACGGGTATCTTTCGGCACATTGTCCACGCAGGGAAACTGAGCGCCGCAGAATCCGACCGTCATAGACGCAGCCATCTTTCCCTCAAAAATATTGCTCTCACCGATAAAGTCAGCCACAAACGCATTCTCCGGTTCATTGTAGATTTCCTCCGGAGTACCGGTCTGCTGGATCATCCCGTCAGACATGACCACTACTTTATCGGACATTGTAAGAGCCTCCTCCTGATCGTGGGTCACATAGATAAATGTGATCCCAAGACGCTCATGCATGGATTTGAGCTCCAGCTGCATCTCTTTTCTCATCTTCAGGTCCAGTGCCCCGAGTGGTTCGTCCAGAAGCAGAATGTCCGGTTCGTTGACGATAGCCCGGGCAATGGCGATCCTCTGCTGCTGTCCTCCTGAAAGTGTCGAGATCTTCCTCTTCTCAAATCCTTCCAGATCCACTACCTCCAGCACTTTCTCCACTTTTTCCCTGATCACGTTCTTCGGCAGTTTCTTCAGGTTCAGCCCAAACGCCACATTGTCATATACATTCAGGTGCGGGAACAGGGCGTAGCGCTGGAACACCGTATTGATCGGCCGCAGATTGGGCGGCAGATGGCTGATGTCTTCCCCGTTCAACAGAATCTCCCCCTCTGTCGGGAACTCGAATCCGGCGATCATCCGAAGTGTCGTCGTCTTTCCACAGCCTGATGGGCCGAGAAATGTTACAAACTCTCCTCTCCTGACCGTCAGGTTAAAATCCTCCACGACAGCTGTATCATCAAACACTTTTTTTATGTTTCTCAGCTCTATAATATTACTGTTTTTTTCCACGGTCTCACTCCTTACCATCCTTGTTCATGCGTACAATCGTAATAAGTGTAGGTAGATATGATTGATTTGTCAATATTTTTTGCTGCTTTTCAGCGTATGTGCCACAGGAAAATCAATAAAAACACTTGCCAAATATACCGTAATATTATATAAAATATATTGCTGAACCCTATGATGATACTCAACACTCTTTGTTACGGCTTCGGGGATGCTGAATTTATTATGGGAGGCATAAAATGTCAAGAGAAACAGATATTGCAGATAATAAAACTATTTCAGGCAGACTTATCTATCCGGTACTGGATCAATTTTTCCATTTTTATCTAACAGAAAGAAATATTGAAAAGACCCTGTCTCTGGTTGCTGACAATATATACAGTCTGGGAACAGGGGAAGGTGAAGTTGCGGTAAACAAAGAAGAATTTGCATTACTGCTGAAACAGGAGATCGCCAATCTTCCTTCTCCTATCAAATACCAGATCAGCAATTATACAGAAAAACAAGTCAGCAGTAACTGCTGGCAGATTTACTGCAAAATGGAAACCTGTATCGAACAGGAAGATTTGCAGCCCGTATACTACTGTACACGGCTAACGGGAACTTTCTGCAACACGGACGGGAAATACCTTGCCACTTCACTGCATATGTCAGAGGGCAGTCGGACTCAGGACAATGATGAATTTTTTCCGCTCCGCTTTATATCCGAACAGGCACGCAAACTCAGCGGCCAGACACAGCGAAAGCTTCTTGACATACTTTGTGTAATGATGCCCAGCGGGATCATCGGCAGTTATATGGAGGAGGGTTTCCCCCTGTATGTAGTTAATGACACTCTTCTCAATATGACTGGATATACTTATGATGAATTCGTTAAAACTACTGGAGGACTCGTGATAAATTCTATCCACGAAGAAGATGCCAAAAGGGTTTCAGAGCGAATCTTTCAGAGCACGGGAGACGGATACTCCATTAAATATCGCATAAGGAAAAAAGACGGAAATTATATATGGGTCTATGATATCGGACGGAAGATCACTGTCGAAGACGATCGGGCTGTAGTTATCAGCGTACTTGTTGACATTTCCAACGAAATACAGAACCGATACAGACTTATGGAAGAATCATATAAAGACTTTCTTACCGGAATCTATAACCGAAGAGGCGGCATGACCCTTATAGTCGATAAAATGAAAAACCCTATGCCATACACATTTTTCATGATGGACATTGATAATTTCAAACGGGTCAACGATCTTTACGGACATGATACCGGAGACTATATGCTCCAGTATGTAGCGAATACACTGAAGGAAACATTTCGTCAGACTGATGTCGTGATCAGAATGGGCGGCGATGAATTTGCCGTTCTTGCATATCCATGTATGGATATGCAGGCAATTCAGTTAAAGGCAGAGGCGGTCACTCAGAAATACCTGCGTGAAGCCATGATAAAATGCCCCGGGATCCGCACATCCATATCCATTGGCGGGATACACAGCGACAATCCCAGAACATTTGCCGAACTTTACAAGATGGCGGACGACGTCCTTTACGAAGTGAAGCAGTCAAAAAAGGGACGGTGCATCATCCTTGAAGCGAAATAGAATGTCTGCCGGTGTGCGCTTCTAATCAGCAGGGTTCTTCACATATTTCTCGGAAAACTCGCTGGCGCTCATCGGCATACTATAATAATATCCCTGACCGTATTCGCAGCCCAGAGCCCGGACCAGCTCTTCATTTTCTTTTGTCTCCACGCCTTCGACTACGGTGCTTATCTTCAGTTTTTTCGTCAATTCCACAATCTCATTCATAATGATGATCTGGCGTTCGTACTCTTCTCCCGAATCTTTCAGGCCTAAAAGAAATCCCCGGTCGAACTTCAATTCATCTATTTCAAGACTGGCCAACGTATTCATAGATGAATATCCGCTGCCGAAATCATCCAGTGAAATCTTGAATCCGATTTCCCGCAGGCGTCCTATTCTTTTATTCAGCTCATTCACATTTTCCGACGCAAGCCCTTCCAGGATTTCCAGAGAAATCAGTTCCGCCGGAATCTGATATTTGTCCAGAAGAGATTTCAGATTGTCGATATAATCAGCCTCATAAAACAGAAGTTTGGACTGATTCACGGATACAGGCACAGGAGTCAGTCCGTCGTCGATCCATTTACGAATCTGACGGCACACTTCTTCCAGCATATACATATCCAGATTCACACAGAAACCATTAGCCTCAAACACTGGAATGAACTGCCCGGGATAGATAATCCTGCCCTCTTCCGCGATCCAGCGTACCAGAGCCTCAGCACCGCTTGTCCTGCCTGTAGACAGGTTCACTTTGGGCTGAAGATACAGTTTGAACTCATGATTATCCAGCGCCTGGTTCATATGGCTTTCCACATAATTCTGAAGTTTTTCGTCTTCATGCAGACGGGTGTCATAAAACCATATGTTGTTTTTCAGAGACTGCCTTGCAGTATCCAGTGCAAATCTGACGTGAGTCATACTCTTTTTTACTGAAGGTTCTTCGTCTTCCACGTCTGTTCCGATCACAACGCCACAGTACAGGAGGATTCTGTAATCACGATTGTTGCAGATTGCATATCTGCTGATCTCCTGGATCATTTTTCCTATTCTTTCTTTGATTCTGTCTCTGTCTGTATCTCTCAGGAGAAGATAAAACATGTCTTCAGAGTTTCGACAGTAATATTCATTCTCAGTTACATTATCTGCAATGACACTTTTCATATGGCACAAAAGAAGATCCGCTGCCCGGGTTCCGAATATCTCATTAATGAACTTGAACTGTCGGATATTCATTGCTGCCAGACTGTATTCATACGTGTTTTCTATGATCCCCGCCGTCTCATATTCAAACTTTGCCATGTTATATGCTCCGGTCAGCGGATCATACCAGGCGCTTTTTATCAGATTGTGGTTGCTCCTGTATATGATTCTGTATCCGTATGCGATAATGATCAAAATGATAAACAGCACAACGACCGTGATGATCTGAGTATTTGTCATCAGATGATAGATGCTGCCGCTGATACTCTGCGCCGTCTGTACGCAGAACAGATACCAGCCATTGACACCCAGCGGCGCCAGCAGAACCTGATATGTCTCCCCGTTATAAGTAAATTCCGAAAAACATGACTCTCCTTTTATTAAAGCGTCCTTTATATTCTCCTGTTCTTCCTGCGCAATATAATCATTATCGTAAATCGTATCCAGCTCTTCTTCTATAACCCTTTCTTCCGACCTTACAAGAATCTTTCCGCTGTCCGAGATAAGATGGATGTAACCGCTTCCGTGGAGCACGGATCTGTCCTGAAGCACATCGGCAAACACGTCTGTGCCCACTTCAGCCGCAAGCGCTCCTGCCACTTCTTTGTCTGCATATACGGGAACTGCATACGCAAACATATTCTCATCTGTATCTTCTTCGGTGTATATCCTTGATATCCCACTCCCGCCGTTCCATGCATCCTGCACAACAGCTGCCATATTCCCATCCAGCGCTTCCGCCGAAACTTCCTCCACTGCATCCGAAGTGATCATTATGCCGATGTCAATGTTCATATCAGGTCTTCCGAAAAATCCCAGACCGTCAAAATCATTATATTCTCTGGAAAGCTGAAAACCTTTTATGAAAGAATCGGTATCCATATTTCCATACTGAATAAAACTCGCAAGAGTATTCAGCGTCTGTATATCCGCGTCCATCTGACGTCTGATATTGATGCTGTACTGCTCAGTCTCACTCTCCATCTGACTGAAGAGTGCATCCTGAAGGATTGTACGCAGATTATAAGACGCCGCCACCACAGCGATCAGGATCGCAAAACTGATGATCACAACTGCAATACTCAATTTTTTTATCCGGCTTTTCAAAGATTTTTCATCCATTACTGTATCTCCTGTTTCCGTCTACTCCGTTCTCAATGCTGTCACCGGATCGCTTTTCGCCGCTTTTTTCGACGGGATCAAACCGCCGATCAGTGTCAGCACTATGCTTAATAGGATAAGGATCACGGCAGGCACCGCCGGGAGCACTGCATTTACATCATTCGTGCCCGCGAGATAATGGATCAGTGCATTGCCCGGTATCAGCAGCAGAAGAGATATGATGATCCCCAGCGCCCCCGCACAAAATCCGATGATAAATGTCTCCGCGTTGAATACCTGAGAAATATTTCCTTTCGATGCGCCGATCGCGCGCAGGATACCGATCTCTTTCTTTCGCTCCAGCACGCTGATGTATGTGATAACGCCGATCATAATGGATGATACCACCAGAGAAATTGCCACAAATGCTATCAGCACATAGCTGATAATATCGATGATCTCCGTCACGGATGACATCAGCGTTCCCACCATATCTGTATAGGTGATCACCTGCTCATCTTTTCCTTCCGCCTCCATACGACTGTTGTAATCGTCCAGAATACCGACTACCATTTCCTTGCTCTCAAAATCTTTCGGGTAGATATCAATTCCGCCCGGTACATCAAAATCCACATATCCGAGAGATGTCAGATTATTCTCATATGACGCGCTCTGATCAGAATTCATAGACATCATAAGTTCTGACAGCTCATCTCCTGTCATATTCATCTGAAAAGCATCCGCAAAGGCTTCTCCGTCAATGCTCATGGCGTCTTCCAGTCTGCTTCCGACCCGCGTCATGGCCTGCCCCATAGCATCGCTCATTCCCGAGGCGAGCTGATCCATCATCTGATCCATCGCGGAAGATATCTGGCCCTCCAGCGCCTGACCGACCGCGCTTCCATAAGAGGTCATGGCGCTCCGCATATAACGCTCAACAGCGCCTGTGAGCTGACTCTCGATCCCCGCCGTGTCCACCACGCCCGCAAGACCGTCTGACAATCTTTTCTGTCCGTCCGCAGTGGCAAGATATGCGATAAAGTTTTCGCCCATCTGAGCCGGGTCAGGCGCACCGGTCTGCTGCGCATACTGCTGATAACCTCCCGCCAGTTCTTCCGCCAGCTTACTGATCTGTTCCGAAGTGACCGTTACATTATCCACCACTCCGCTGAAAATCTCATCCGCCCATTTATTTAATATGCCCTGTGCACCGTCAGTTTGCAGATACTCCTGCAGATACTCGCCGAATCTGGACGGATCGTCGTAATTATTTTCCTCTATATATCCTGCAAATCCGCTCATGATCTCACTGAGCATCTCCCGGAGCTGTTCTGTAGTCACAGTGACTCCGGAACCGGACTGAATGATATCTGTAATGTTATCACGGAGAATCGACTGAGCTGCATCCGAACTCAGATAATTCTGAAAAGCTTCCGCAAGTCCGGAATAATCTGCCTCCGGATGATCCTGGGCATACAGCTGATATCCCTCCAACAGGCTTGACGCCATCTGAGAGAATCCGTCCGATGACACATTAAGATCAAGATTCCCCATAAGATCCTTCAGGCTCATGGACGGTATATCCGGCAGATCTATTTCGACATTTCCAAGGTCCACCATGCCCGACAGATCTATGGAATCGCCTGCATTACCGAACACCCCCGAAAAGTCAAAAGAATCTGACAGGTCAGAAAATGCGCTCTCGTCAAACCCGAAGGCTTCCTGAAGCTTATCCTCGTCCACCGTTATAAGGGATTCCATGTCAAACCCGTTTTCTGAGCCGGATTCTCCGAATTTCTCACCGGTAAATACATTAACGGACGAATCGCTTAACTGTTGTTTGACAATCTCTGTATTCTCCGCATATTCCGCTATATGTTTCGTCAGAGAAGCCGGATAACAGATTCCTGTACTCAGCGCAGAGGCATTCGCATCTTCTGATGGTTGGACTACTCCCACGATCGTCAGGTCTTCTCCGTTTGCAACCAGCTTTTTCATATAATCTGCATCGCCGGATTTATCCGTCCATACTTTATACTGACTGTCATACTGATAATAATCGGCGCTGTTCACCAGCTTGAATGTAATGCCGAGGATATCGTCGTACGTATAAGTTCCCATATCATCCGGCGTAGTGATATTTTCTTCATTGATAAACTGATCGACCATCTCATCCAGTTCAAGAGGATCTCTCAGCCCCAGTGTATAGAGCATGAAATCGCTCATACCTCCGCCGGAAGTAAGGACGAGTACACATTCATTGTAATTATCGGGCCAGCGTCCGGCTTTCACATCGTACTGCCCCTTATAGAGAGCCTCGTTTTCCGGCATCTCATAGAACACATTCGTACTCATCATAGAAGACATGATCCCGGATCCGGACGACGACCCCAGGCCCATGGAATCAAAGGAATGATCCGGGTTGACCTGGCGGATCCCATCTCCGCTTTCTTTATAAATCTGCGGTTCTGCATTGTAAGAATATTCTATGGCATTCGTATACTCTTCAATTCCGCTGCCGCCGTTTTCCAGATATGTTTTCAGAGATTCCAGATCGTTGGTATCCATCGTGGAGAACATATCTGTTACCATCTCAACCACATAGATATCTCCTTCTTCCTTGCCTGCGTCCGATGCAGCTCCGGTATCCAGGGCAGATGAAAAATCAAACCCGGTACTCTGGATCTGGAGCGGATACTCAGAGAGTGTCTCCTCCTCGATCTGCTGGATATAGTCATTGACTCCTGTCGACAGGGAAAGGATGAGTGCTATACCGATAATTCCGATAGATCCCGCAAAAGACGTAAGAAGAGTACGCGCTTTCTTTGTTTTCAGGTTATTAAAGCTCAATGAAAGAGCCGTAAGAAAAGACATGGAAGACTTTCCCATGTTCTTATGTTCCGGCTCTGTAAGTTCCATCTCGTTTACAACATACGGATCACTGTCCGACCGGATCTTTCCGTCCTTCAGGTTCACAATGCGCGTTGCATACTCATGCGCCAGTTCAGGATTGTGGGTAACCATGACTACAAGCCGGTCTTTTGCCACATCCTTAAGCAGCTCCATAACCTGTACGCTGGTCTCACTGTCCAGAGCTCCTGTCGGTTCATCAGCCAGCAGAATATCCGGATCATTTACAAGTGCTCTCGCAATGGCAACCCTCTGCATCTGTCCTCCTGAGAGCTGATTCGGCTTTTTGTGGATCTGGTCTCCCAGTCCTACCTGCGTCAGCGCCTCCTGTGCCCTCTGCCGGCGTTCTGCCTTCCCGATTCCCGAGATTGTCAGGGCAAGCTCCACATTTGCCAGTATTGTCTGATGAGGAATCAGGTTATAACTCTGGAATACAAATCCAATCGTATGATTCCGGTAAGAATCCCAATCCCTGTCTTTATATTTTTTCGTGGAGATCCCGTTGATGATAAGATCTCCGCTATCATAGCGGTCAAGGCCTCCTATTATGTTAAGAAGCGTCGTCTTCCCCGAGCCGCTGGGCCCCAGGATCGCAACAAATTCGTTGTCTCTTAAATTCAGGCTCACTCCGTCCAGCGCTTTCTGGACCAGGGTTCCGGTGCGGTATTCTTTACAGATATCTTTGATCTGGAGCATTCATGCATCTCCTTTCATATGTTAAACGTCGGATTTCTGCCCCAACCCTCAATGTTGTTATTATAGCGAATAACACTTTATTTGTCGAGGTCATCTCGCTTTGATAAAGAAAGAAAAGTCGAAGCGTTTCCGGATTTTACATATATTCTATCTCCTCTTTACCCTTTCTTCGCATTTTTGTGATATGATATATAAAATTTCAGGAAAGAGGCCTGTACATGACAGATATCTATTTTGTGAAAAACGACGTCCACTTTACAAAAACTGAAAAAAAGATCATCGATTATATCATAGCCAGCCCACAGGAATTTATCCGCATGAGTATAGGCGACGTAGCACGGTGTATCGGCAGTTCAGAACCGACTGTATCACGGTTTGCCAGACACTGCGGATATTCTGATTTTAAGGAGTTGAAAAATGCTGTTCTCCGACATGTGGCAGAGGAGAATCCGCCGGCAGGAAAGCTGAATTTCACTCTCGGCAGCGGATCGTCCAATACACCTGCAGGATTTCTCCGCCGTCAGCAGTACTGTATTGAAAAAACTCTTGAATTTCTGGATGAAGACCTTCTCGGGAATGCCGCTGACGCCATTCTGGCATCCGACACAGTATATTTCTATGCAAAAGGAGCCGCAGTTTCCATGGCGGAACTGCTCAAATTCAGACTGAACCGATTCGGGAAGAAAGTCATCCTCCTCCCTGCCGGGAGTTCGGAACTTTTTGAATATATGAACTTTTTTACAAAAAAAGACCTGGTGATTCTGTTCGGATTCCAGAAAACTCCAAAAGAGGCCGCCGTGATCCTGGATCATCAGAAAAAGGTTCATTACAGGTGTATCTTTTTTACAAGCCGGATCTATCATTCACTGGACCAGGAATATGTCATTCCTCTGTTCGTCTTCCGTGGCGAACCCTCAGAATACCATTCCATGGCGGCGCCTGCCGCGCTGCTTGATTCTCTCGTGGTTCTTCTGGGAGCTAAAATGGGCGAGTCCTCCTCCGGACATCTGGATCGTCTTTACAGGCTAAAAGAACATTATAAAACGGAGATTCCCCGGTGAATCTCCGTTTTTCACTTAATCTGTGTACAATTTCCAGCGCCGGCGCGCAACGTTTTGTTGTGTTCATCTTCGAATCAGCCGAAACGAATCATATCTCGGCGCCCTGCAGCAGTACGGACACATAGTCTCCGCCCAGCGCGTCTATCTCTTTCAATGCACGCTTTAAGATTCCCGCCGACTCTACTTTGAATTCAAGTGAATCAGACATCCTGATCTCATATGCCCCTTTCATGATTTCCTGTGCCAGATCCCGCACTGTGTCGATCGTCTGTCTGAATTCGTTCCAGACACAGCCGTACTGGAAAGACTGATGGGTGTCGCTTCCTGCCACCAGCGGACGGTCAAGCTTACGGGAAAGCGCCCTCATCTTCTCCCATGTGCCGTCGCAGTCTCTGGCAAGGTCTTTGCCGTTTACATCGAGGAAGAAGAATTTCTCAAGCATTTCCTGCGGCAGCTCCGGTATATGCCCTCCGTCTCTGAACGGATGTCCCGCACCGAATATGACCGGGTACTGCTCCACCATCTGCGCCAGCTCCTCAAAGGTCAGGAACTTTCCTTTCTCTTTATTGGGTTCCAGACGCCGGTTCATTTCCAGAATGCACTCCATAGGACCGATGATCAGTGTATGGCCGCCTTCCGCTATATCCGTCTCCATCCCCGGAAAGATGCGGAATCCGCTCTCCGTCACAAGAGAATCACCTTCTCTTGTACACCGGCCGGATATATAACGGTACACCTCCTGGAAGCCCAGCGTATTGAAGTGCTCTGTCAGGCAGAGTGCGTCCAGCCCGGATTTCTGCGCCTCTCGGAAGAGCCAGTCGGTGTATTCTTTTGAAAAGGGAAGTTTCTTTGCCAGTTTCCCATGTGTATGAAAATCGATTTTCATGTTTCTTTCTCATCCTTCCTGTAGTTCTATTCCGCATAGCTGCTGTCCTTACAATATGACAGACAGTCCGACACATATGCATACCCACACCAGTGAGATGCAGACGAAGATAATATCCGCC
>ERZ1643246.1963-NODE-1963-length-20936-cov-6.156171_pt1 | contig 20936 bp, 17 predicted proteins | sample MGYA00579265_ERZ1643246 | MGnify/ENA primary metagenome ERZ1643246 (study PRJEB29033, sample SAMEA4952261) | chicken gut metagenome | biome: Broiler Chicken; feature: Gastrointestinal Tract; material: Caecum | place: Ireland | collected 2018 | study: Broiler...
GCATCGATCACAAGGAAGGAACGGCAGAGGGATGAGAACCTGCCGTTTTTTCATGCTAGGACAAAAGCGGCGCGGATACAGCCGAAGTTTGTCCGCCGGTCTGCTCGATCATCCAAAAATCAGAATTGCGGTTTTGGCCGAGCGGTATAAAATATAGGTAGAGAAGCTCCTTTCTGACAGGGAGCGAAAGTGAAAAGAATGGGAGGATGATCATGGAACGTTATTTTGGTGAACATACCCCGAAGCTGGGGTTTGGACTGATGCGTCTGCCAAAGCGGGCAGACGGAACGATCGACATGGAACAGACCAAACAGATGGTCGATGCCTTCATGGAAGCGGGAATGACGTATTTTGATACGGCCTATGTCTATGACAATGGTGCCTCTGAGCTGGCGGCCCGTGCAGCGCTGGTCGACCGCTATCCCAGAGAGCGTTTTACGCTGGCGACCAAACTGAATGCCTGGATGGGCAAACAGGATGTGCAGAGCGCCCGACAGCAGTTTTACACCAGTCTGGAGCGGACCCATGCCGGTTACATCGATTATTATCTGCTGCATGCGATCAAAGAGGAAAATCGTGCCCTGTATGATGATCTCCGCATCTGGGAATTCATGAAAGAGCTGAAGGCACAGGGGCTGATCCGACACTGGGGATTCTCTTTCCACGGCAGTCCCCGGCTGTTGGATGAACTGCTGACCCAACATCCGGATGTGGAATTTGTACAGCTGCAGCTGAACTATGCGGACTGGGAACATCCGGGCATCGCATCCAGAGAAAACTATGAGGTGGCCAGAAAGCACGGCAAATCGATCGTGGTCATGGAACCGGTCAAGGGCGGTGTGCTGGCGGATCCGCCCAAACCGGTGCAGGAGATCCTGCGTCAGGCGGATCCGAACGCTTCTTTCGCCTCCTGGGCCATTCGTTATGCAGCCAGTCTGGATGGCATCATCACCGTCCTTTCCGGTATGTCCGACCGTGCGCAGATGGCAGATAATCTGTCCTTTATGCGTTCGTTTGTTCCATTGAACGATGCACAGCAGGAAACGATACGGCAGGCACAAAGCACGCTCAGCCAGATCCGATCCATCGCCTGCACCGCCTGTCACTATTGTACGGAGGGCTGTCCAAAGCATATTCCGATCCCGGAGATCTTCGCCGCTCGCAACAAACAGCTGATCTGGGGACAGATCGAAGCCGGTGCGCGCAGCTATGCACAGGCGATCGAAGGAAAGGGCAGAGCGTTGGAGTGCATCGCCTGCGGTCAGTGCGAACGTGCCTGTCCGCAGCATCTGCCGATCATCGACTGGCTGAAAGACTGCGCAGCTGCACTGGATGAACAGGAGGGGTGAACATGGAGAAGCGAAAACTGCCGCACGGGACCGCGGATGAGCGTTTCAGCGTCCTGGGGCTGGGACTGGGCGGCATTCAGGGAAGCAGTGAAGAGGAGATCGAGGCCGTCATCACAAAGGCGATCGAACAGGGCATCAATTTCTTCGATCTCTGTGCTGCCCATCAAAAGGTATATGGCCCCTTTGGAAAAGCGATCCGAAACCAACGCAGTCAGGTGTTCTTTCAGCTGCACTTTGGAGCAGTCTATAACAAAAAGGGAGATTATGGGTGGTCACGCGATCTGTCCCGCATTCAGGAAACATTTGCCTGGGAGATGGAACAGCTGCAGACCGATTATGTGGATTTCGGATTTCTGCACTGTGTGGATGAAGATGGGGATGTGGATGCCCTCATCGCCAACGGCATCATCGACTATGTCAGAAAACGGAAGGAACAGGGGATCGTGCATCACATCGGCTTCTCTTCTCACACACCGGCCGTCGCGGAGCGTCTGCTGGATATGGGGATCGCTGACATGATGATGTTTTCGATCAATCCGGCATATGATCTGGAACAGGGAGATGCGTATGGCATCGGATCGACAACGGAGCGGGCACGTCTGTTTCAGCGCTGTGAAGCGATGGGCGTCGGCATCTCGGTGATGAAGCCCTTCCATGGCGGACAGCTGCTGGATGCGTCGGTGTCTCCGTTCGCAAAAGCGATGACACAGGCGCAGTGTCTGCAGTATGCCCTGGACCGTCCCGGTGTGCTGAGCGTCGTACCGGGCGTACGCGGCTTAAACGATCTCGATGTCCTGCTGGAAGCCATACAGGCATCCCCGCAGGAGAAAGATTACTCCATCATCGGTGACTTTACCCCGCAAAATGCCATGGGGCATTGTGTGTACTGCAACCACTGTCAGCCGTGTCCGGCCGGGATCGATATCGGCCTGATCAACAAATATTATGATCTGGCCATGGCCGGCGATGGGATGGCGGCCGATCATTATGACAAACTGTCGGTTCAGGCAGATGCCTGCATCCATTGTGGACACTGTGATCAGCGCTGTCCGTTCCATGTACAGCAGAGCGAACGGATGAAGACGATAGCGGAGTATTTTAGGAAGCGGTAACGTTTGATCGAATGCAAGATCGCTATGGATCCATTATCCATTTTTCAATCAGACCGATGTGTTGCCAGACGAAGGAAAGGAAGGTTTCCTGATTGATTGGCCGGGAAAGCCCCGTTAACAGTTTTTTAACATAAGCGGCCGTCATATCGGTTCAAACCAGAAAAAAATACGGAAAAAGCACGAAAATGTGCTTTTTTATAATGGGCCCGCAGTCAGAATATGTGAATTTATCAACTGAAAAGCGTCAGATTGCATTTTAAAACGCTTTAGTGTATCATTGTAATGATATTGTGGACTCGATTGTTAACAAAAGTACGGGTACGAAAAGGAGCTTGAGTCAGATGTTTAAAAGCATGGCATATGTAATTAAAGAAAACATGACAAACCTCTACCGGATCTTCTGTATTGCAAAGTATGAGCTGCTGGCAGATATGAGAGATTCAAAGTTTGGACTGTTTTGGAACTTCGCTTCTCCTGCAATTCAGGTAATCACGTATTGGCTGGTATTTGGTATCGGTATGCAAAGAAAAGGGTATGACGGAATCCCTTATCTCCCTTGGGTCATCGTCGGTTTTGCGGCATGGTGGTATATATCGCCGTGCATCACTTCCGGCTGCAGTGCGATCTTTTCCAAAAAGAATGTCATTACAAAGATGAAGTTTCCGATCAGCGTACTGCCGGCAACGGTCTGCGCAAAGGAATTTTTCAATCATCTGTGCATGCTTGTAATCACGATCGTTATGGTCATCCTGTTTGGATATTACCCTTCTGTCTACTGGCTGGGGCTGATCTATTATGCGTTCTGCGCATTTATGTTTGTGGAGGCGCTGGCACTGGTCACTTCCGTGCTGACCATGATGTGGCGAGATGTCAAGAAACTGGTCACCTCACTGATGCGGATGCTGCTGTATCTTTCTCCGGTACTCTGGCCGGCATCTTTTTCAGGCTTCCCGTGGATGACCTTCATAATGAAGCTGAATCCGGTTTATTATGTAGTGACCGGTTATCGGGACTGCATCTTTTTTGAAAAGACGATCTTTGCTCATCCGGCATTGACGATTTATTTTTGGGTGGTCATATTTGTTCTGTTTGCACTGGGATCTTCTTTGATGTATCACTTCAAGCGCAAGATGGTCGATATGATCTGATGAGGTAAAAGGTATGAAAGAAACGAGCAGATACGCAGTGGAGATGGAGAACATCTCAAAGATCTATACATTAAAGACGAAGGATAAAGCGAAAAAGCGAACCCAGTTCTATGCTTTGAAGGACATCTCTTTTAAAGTGCCGCAGGGGGACGTCGTCGGTATTTTGGGGACCAACGGATCCGGAAAGTCGACACTGTCTTTGATCCTGGCAGGTATATCCGATCATGACGGCGGAAAGATGACGGTCCATGGCGAACAGGCGCTGATTTCCATCAACACTGGTCTGAATCTTCAGCTGACAGGAGAAGAGAACATCAATGTCAAAGGCGCCTTGATGGGACTTTCCAAAAAGAGGATCCAGGAGATCAAGGAAAGTGTGATCGATTTTGCAGAGCTGGGGGATTTCTTATACCAGCCGGTAAAGAAATATTCCAGCGGTATGAAATCGCGTTTGGGCTTTTCGATTTCTCTGGCGCTGAATCCGGACATCTTCATTGTTGATGAAGCGCTCTCCGTCGGTGATAAAGGCTTTGCGCAGAAGTGCATGAAGCGGATGATGCAGCTTCGTGACGAGGAAAACAAGACGATCTTCTTCATTTCGCACTCCCTTTCTCAGGTACGTAATTTCTGCAAGACCGGCATGTGGATCGAGGGCGGAAAACTGGTGGAGTTTGGCGATATCGATGAAGTCTGCGATCATTATTCCGCTTATGTGGATGCATACAATGCGATGAGCGAAAAAGAAAAGAAAAAGCTTCGCGATGAGAAGTTCGCGAAACGAATCATCAAAGATCCAGCGAAAAAAACTCTCTGGGATCGGATATTAGGATAAGGAGCAGGAACATGAAAACAGTAATTACATATGGTACTTTTGACTTGTTTCACATCGGTCATTTAAACCTTCTGAAAAGAGCAAAAGAATTAGGGGATTACCTGATCGTTGCGGTGAGCAGCGATGAGTTCAATCTTGGCAAAGGAAAGGTCTGCAAGATCAAGGATACGGACCGGATGGCCATCGTGGAAGCGATCAAGTATGTAGATAAGGTAATACCGGAAACAAGCTGGGAACAGAAGATCGAAGATGTAAAGAAGTACAACGTCGATGTTTTTGTCATGGGCGATGACTGGAAAGGAAAGTTCGATTTTCTCAAGGAGTATTGCGAGGTCGTGTATCTGCCTAGAACAGAGGGAATCAGTACAACGCAGCTGAAGGAAGAATTAAAACAATAAGTTTTATATATTTCGGTGTGGAGGATTCAAATGAAAAAGAAATTGGCTCGAAGGTTGAAAAAAACGAAAATCGTTGCGTGGGTAATAAAAAAGGTCCGGGAGAGAAGACGAAATCAGATGTGTCAGCGCTTATCGAAAGAAGCAATCATCAATGAGAAGAAGGTCATATTTTCTGCATTCTCCGGAAGACTGTATGCATGCAGTCCAAAGGCGATCTATGAATATATGATCCAAAGTCCGGAATTTAAAGACTATACGTTTGTATGGGCATTTACGAAACCGGATCAGAAACAGCATCTGTTTCATGACAGTCGGACGATCTTGGTGAAATTTCAATCTGAAGCTTTTTTTCAGCATCTTTCTACCGCTCGCTACTGGGTATTTAATTTTACGACACCGCCGTATTTTATCAAAAGAGATGATCAGATCTTTGTTCAGTGCTGGCATGGAACACCGCTGAAACGAATCGGAATGGATATTCAGGTGGACGGCAATGCGGCTACGAAAAAAGAAGATATCCATAAACATTATCTGGAGGTCGGAGAGATCTGTGATTACTTTCTCTCACCGTCTCAGTTTGCGACAGATCGTTTCATTTCAGCATTTGGATTAAACGTGCTGCATAAAGAACATGTCATCATTGAACAGGGATATCCGCGAAATGCTTCCCTGTTTACGGGAACGGAGGAAAAAATAAAGGCTCTCCGGGAAAGTTTCGGCATTCCGGAAGGAAAAAAGGTGATCCTGTATTGTCCGACATTCCGCGATGATCAGTATCAGAAGGGCCTGGGACACACTTATCAGCTGGGAATCAATCTTCTGCGTCTGAAAGAAAAGCTTCCGCCGGATTATTTTTTGTTGCTGCGACTGCACTATCTGGTCTCAAATAAGATCGACATCTCACAGTTTAAAGGGTTTGCCCTGGATGTGTCTCATTATGATGATGTCAATGATCTGTATCTGGTATCCGATATGCTGGTCACAGATTATTCCAGTGTGTTTTTCGATTTTGAAAACCTGCACCGACCGATTATTTTTTACATGTATGATCTGGCTGATTATAAGAATAAACTTCGCGATTTTTATCTGGATCTCAATGAATTGCCTGGGCCGATCGTTGAAAATGAGCGTGATCTGATCGACACGATCCTCAACATCGATCAGATCGCACTAGATTATGAGGGAAATTATCAGCGATGCTGTGAGCGCTTTAACTATTTAGATGACGCAGAGGCGACACAAAGAGTAGTGAAGGAGTTTATGAAATGAAGATGATCCGTAAACTTAAGAATCATTACATTGCAAAATGTAATTATATCAAGTATGTAAAAAAACTTCCCATTGACGATCATCGGATCGTGCTGGAATCACAGCAGGGAAAAGAGTTCGGCGGCAATATCTATTATATTGCGAAAGAACTGCTGCTGAATAAGGATTATGCTTCGTTTCAGGTGGATATCTGTGTACAGAAAGAAAAGATCGATTCTGCCAGGGCGTTTTATGAAGCAAAGGGATTATCCGGCATTCACTTCATAGAAACAAATACGAAAAAGTATTATCAGGCAATGGCCAGCGCCAAATATCTGATCAGCGATAATACGTTTCTGCCGTATTTCATAAAAAAAGAGGGGCAGATCTATTTGAATACCTGGCATGGAACGCCGCTGAAATCACTGGGAAAAAGCATTCAGAATGATATGCACAACATTGGCAACACACAGAAAAACTTCGTATATTCGGATTATCTGCTGTATCCGAACAGCTATACGAGAGATCATATGATCGAAGATTATATGCTGGAGGACCTTTGCCACAATACGTATCTGATGGACGGATACCCAAGAAACACAGCGTTTTTTGATGAAGAAACGAAGAAGGAGATCATCGAAAAGTATTCTCTGAAGGGAATGCAGGTCATCGCCTATATGCCGACATGGCGCGGAACGCTCAGCAATAAGAGCAATCCGATCATCGAAGCAAATCTTCAGTATATCCTCGGAGAGTTTGAAGAAAATGCAAAAGAAGATCAGATCGTATATGTGAACCTGCATCCGATCGAGTCTGCTTCCGTCGATTTCTCTGCATACACGAAGGTAAAGCCGTTCCCAAAAGAATATGAGACGTATGAGTTTCTGAATGTGGCAGATGTTCTGATCACGGACTATTCCAGCGTTTTCTTTGATTTCCTGAACACGCGGAAAAAAATTATCCTGTATACGTATGATCGGGCAGATTATTTGTCGTCACGCGGCATTTATCGCAGTCTGGATGCTTTTCCGTTTCCGATCGTTGACAGCATGGCAGAAGTCATCCGGGAGATCAACCTGCCAAAGCAGTATGAGGATGAGGCGCTTTTAAAAGAATTCTGCCCGTATGATGATGCGCAGGCCACTCACCGAATCTGCCAGCGCGTGCTCTTTCAGCGTGATATGGGCATGGAGGAAGGCCGGATCGCAGACAATCAGAAAAAGAATGTTTTCATTTATGCGGGAAGGCTGGCAAATAACGGGATCACCGCATCATTAAAGAATCTGCTGAACAATGTGGACAAAGAAAAGAACAACTACTATCTTCTGTTTTCCACAAAAGATGTCCGTAATAATCTGGATACCGTTAAAGAACTGACACAGTCGATCCGTTATTATTGTTACAAAGGTGCTGCGAATCTGACGATCTCGCAGAAGGTCTGGCAGCTGATGTATAAGATGCGCCTGATTCAGACCGATCGATTCATGAAGCGCATGAGAGGACCGTACCAGTACGAGTTACAGCGGATATTTGCTTCTGCCAGAGTTGATACGATCATTCAGTTCAGCGGATATGGGTATCATACGATCAACCTGTTCAGCACGTTCCCTGGCAATAAGGTCATCTATGTCCATGCGAACATGCTGGAAGAGATACGGATACGCAAAAATCAGCGCGAAGATGCATTGCGCTACGCATACAGCGCTTACGATAAAGTGGCAGTCGTCACGGACGATATCATCGAGCCGACCACTGAGATTTCCAGGCGAAGTGACAATATCTTTGTCTGCCATAATGTCATCGACCATCAGGGCATCGAGGCGAAGGGAAAACTGCCGCTGCAGCTGACAGATAAGACGACGGTGTATCCGGGCATCAGTCAGTTGGATAGCGTGCTGTCCAATGGACGGAAAAAGTTTATAAATGTTGGCCGCTTTTCTCCGGAAAAAGGGCAGATGCGTCTTTTGGATGCCTTTTCCAGAGTTTGCAGGACATGCGGCGATGTCGATCTGATCATCATCGGAGGGTCCTCTTATAAAGATCACTATAACAAGATCGTTGAACATGTAGAGAAACTTCATCTGCAGGATCATGTGATCCTGGTAAAGAACCTGCCAAATCCATTTCCTCTGGTGAAGAAATGTGATTATTCCGTACTGAGTTCTTTTGCCGAAGGGTTTGGACTGGTCATTGCAGAAGCGGATGTGCTGGGATTGCCGGTTGTTTCCGTAGATATTTCAGGACCGCGAAATTTCATAAAGAAGTATGGCGGTACACTGGTGCCAAACAGCGAAGAAGGCCTCTATGAAGGAATGATGGAATGCATCCGCGGAAATGTTCCATGCATGCATGTCGATTATGCACAGTACAATAAAGAAGCGGTAAAAGAGTTTGAAGCATTGCTGTGACGGAAGTTTCCTGTAAAGGAATTTCCGTTTTTGACTGACTGATATTAGAAGGGGGTGGATGTTGCAATGACGATCGTACTTTCGGCATTTCTGCTGATGATCTTGTTTTCTCTGCGGATCCGGGTCTTCAATCCGGATTACATCAGCCATGCAACGACGACGCAGATCAACGGCATCTTCGTGTTTCTGGTGTTTCTCAGTCACTTTTCCGGTTATTTTGACTCTGCGATTTCTTACAGCGAGCTGTATACGACGTTTCAGGGCTTTCTCGGACAGCTGGTCGTCACTACCTTTTTGTTTTATTCCGGATACGGGGTCTGCATCTCGATCCGCAAAAAGGGCGATGACTATGTGGACCAGTTGCCAATCAAGGTCGTGGAACTGCTGACCAGCTTTGTCATCGTGGTCCTGCTGTTTGCCCTTGTCGGGGCGATCACACAAAAGGATTACGATCTCTCCCGGATCCTTCTGTCGCTGATCGGATGGAAGAGCATCGGCAACAGCAACTGGTATATGTTCGACATCCTGCTGCTGTATGTGTTGACGTATGTCGCATTCAAGGTGACGAAGAAGCATGCGCATGCGCTCGTGGTGCTGCTGTTGCTTTCGCTGGGTGCCATGGTGTTCCTGTATACCTTCCAGGAGGGCGGTAGATGGTACAATACATTTCTGTGTTACTGGCTGGGTGTCCTCTATGGGTTTGGCAAGGAATCTTATGAACGGCTGATGTTTGGCCACAAGGGCTGTTACATCGCGACCGGCATCGTTTTGCTTGCCGCTTTCCTGCTGTTGCATGAACAGCGCAGCCAGCCGGTCTTCTTTATCCTTCATGCGCTGGTGTTCGTGCTGCTGGTCAACCATCTGTCGATGATCGTTGCCGTGAACAGTCCGGTGCTGACCTGGCTGGGCAAGCACATCTTCGGCATTTATCTGTTGCAGCGCATTCCGATGATCCTGGGGCAGTATGCCGGACTGGCGAGAGGCGGTGCGCTTACGACGTCGGTCTATTTCGTCGGTTCGCTGCTCGTCACGCTGTTGCTGGCGGTCGGTTTTCATCACATGACGGCATTTCTATCAAAGCGGATCTTTGCGCCGCTGAAAGGCTGGAAAGCGGCCGCAAAGGCATAGACACATCGGACGCGCCAAAAGAAGGAGTGAGGAATCATGATGCGCATGATCAAAAAAATCGTCGGATCGCTGATCCGCATCGGCTATCGCTGTATCTATCGGATCATTCCGGTGGATCCAAATATGGTGCTGTTCATCTCCTTCCATGGCAGAGGGTATTCGGATAATCCCAGGGCCATCTACGAAGCGATGCGCCAGGACGAGCGCTTTCGGGATCATACCTTTCTGTGGGCGATCAAACAGCACAAGAAGAAAGGGATCACCATCGAGGGTGCCAGGGTCATCGAATATCTCAGCCTTCCTTACTTTTTCTATCTGTCCCGGGCCAAATACTGGATCTTCAACTGCAAGATGCCGGACTATATCCGTAAAAAAGACGAACAGATCTATCTGCAGACATGGCATGGAACGCCGCTGAAGCGGCTGGCCCATGACATCCATGTCGCTGAGGACACGACGTTTTACCGCAGCCGGATGTCGGCGGAAGAGATGTATCGTTCCTATGATGTGGATGTGGCACGCTATAACTACATGATCTCTCCCAACCGCTTCTGTACAGAGGTGTTCCAGAGCGCCTTTCAGATCGACCGTGACCGTCTGATCGAGACGGGATATCCGCGCAACGACCGTCTGGTCAACGCGACAGCAGAAGATGCGGCGCAGATCCGCAGGCAGCTGGGCATCCCGCAGGACAAGAAGGTCGTGCTGTATGCGCCGACCTGGAGAGACGATCAGTATGTTGCGAAAGGATACACCTTTCATCTGGAGGCGGATTTCCGCAAGTGGAAACGCCTGCTGGGCGAGGATCACGTCGTCGTCTTCAAGCCGCACTATCTGATCATCAACGAACAGGCGGATGATCCGCAGCTGGAGGGCTTTCTGTATTCGATCGGTGCGGATCAGGACATCAGTTCGCTCTATCTGATCGCGGATGTGCTGGTGACCGATTATTCCAGCGTGTTCTACGATTATTCGGTATTGAAACGTCCGATCTATTTCTACATGTATGACATCGAGAGCTATCGCGAGGAGCTGCGCGGATTCTACATCGACATCTATAAAGATCTGCCCGGCAAGATCTATGAAGAGGAAGAAGCGATGCTGAAGGATATCGCGGCCGGTATATACGATGAGGCAAGGCTGGAGGAATTCCACGCATATTTCAATGAACATGAAGACGGACAGGCATCGAAGCGCGTAATCGACATCGTTTTTAAGGAGTGAGGAAGATGGGGATCAAAAAGCGGATCGTGAATATCATGCTTGCCATCTGCAACTTTTTTGTGAAGATGCGCCCGATCAAGAAGGATCAGATCGCATTTGTCACTCTGGAGAGCAGACAGCTGGAAAGCGACCTGAAACTGCTTTATGACGCTCTGGAGACAAAAGACTACCATCTGGTCATCGTCAGTACGAGCTTTCAGAAAAACAATCTGTGGACGAACTTCCTGTATTTCCTGAATCTGATCAAGCAGGTATTTGTCATCAATACCTCTGCTCTGGTCATCATCAACGACAACAACTATGTCATCAGCCGGTGCAAGCGAAAAGGCGTAAAGGTATTGCAGGTCTGGCATGCGGCCGGTGCGATCAAAAAGTTTGGCAACGTCATCCCACGGGAATACCCGATCGCCAATTACGATTACGTCATCTGCAACGCAAGCTACTGGAAAGAGCCGTACAGTGCGGCGTTCGGCGTTTCGCAGGAGCAGGTGATCGTGACGGGAATGCCGCGTCTGGATCATCTGTGCGATCCGGAATTCATCGCGTATGCCCGCAGACGGCTGTACCAGCTGCATCCGGAGCTGAAATACAAGAAGATCGTGCTGTACGCACCGACCTTTCGCGGCGATATCTATCAGGGCGTGGAACAGGTCAGCATCGACGCGAAGCGCTTCATCAAGGAGCTGGGCAGTGAGTATGCCCTGCTCTACAAGCTGCATCCGCTGCTGAAGGACGAGAAGCTCAGCAGCGATCGACGGGTCTATAACATGAATCGCTATGATCTGCATGAGCTGTTCTGCATTGCGGATGTGCTCGTTTCGGACTTCTCTTCCATCATCTTTGATTTTTCGCTGCTGGACAAGCCGATCTATTACTATGTGCCGGATCTGGAACAGTATCTGGATGAACGCGGCTGTTTCGTGAATTATCGACAGCTGATGGATGGCTGTATGGCGTTTGATGAGGATCAGCTGTTCGATCTGATCCGAAGCGGAAAGAAAGGCAATGAGCAGATCCTGCGAAGCCGGTTCCTGGATCATGCGGACGGAAAAAACTTAGACAGGGTCCTTCAGCTGATCGACACCATCCTGCATCAGCCGATGCCGGAACGATAAGACAAACGGGAGATGTGTTTTCGGAACGCATCTCTTTTTTTGTCGCAGAGGTAAAAAGAGATGACGGTTTACAAGAAGAAACATCTGATTCCTTCCAGAGCTTACCCAACAAGAAATGAATGGATATTCCCGCCGCTCAGCGAGATTTCTTCTGTTGATTCAGAGGAAGGACACACCTTGTTTCCCATTTTGCCAAAAGTGACAAAAAGGTAAGTGTAAGTGGACAATAGTGTAACAGAATAATAGGGAAATCCGCTATATAATGGAAGGCGAAGAAAAAAAAGTTTACACTTGTTCTTCAGCTGAGAAATGAGGGATTGGATGGCTTTTAACACATTCGCATTTATCGTATTTTTTCTTGTCGTGCTGCTTTGTTACGCAATATTCCCCAAACGTTACAAATGGGTCTTTTTATTATGTGCCAGTTATTTTTTCTACTTATATGCGAGTGTCAAGTTTCTTGCATTTATCCTGATCACCACCGTGAGCTCCTGGCTTGGGGCTTTGTGGATCCAGCGGCTGCATCGGCAGGAGGAGATGGTCACGAAGGATGACCGTGATCCGGACGTGCGCCGGCTGAAAAAACAGGCGCTGAAAAAGAAGCGAAAACGCATCTTGATCGCAGTTCTGGTGCTGAACTTCGGCATCCTGCTGTTTCTGAAATATTTCAATTTCTTTGCGGAAAACCTCAACGTCCTGCTGGAACAGCTTTCGCTTGCGGGGCGTGCACCGACGCTGAACCTGATCCTCCCGCTGGGTATTTCGTTCTACACCTTTCAGACGATGTCGTATCTGATCGACGTCTACTGGGGCAAGGTGGATGCGGAGCGCAACCTGGCGAAGGTCGCGCTGTTCGTCTCGTTCTTCCCGCAGATCATCGAGGGACCGATCGGCCGTTATGGAGATCTGGCACCGCAGCTGTTTGCGCAGCGAAAGGTGCGCAGCGAGGATGTCCGTCAGGGGATCCGCATGATGTTGTGGGGCTATTTCAAGAAGATGGTGATCGCGGACCGGGTGGCGGTGGTGGCGGACTTTGTGTTTGCCAATTATGTCAGCATCTCCGGTGTGGGAACGGTGATCGGGATCTTCCTTTACGCGATCCAGGATTATACCGATTTTTCCGGCTGTATCGACATCGCCAGAGGCTGTGCCCGGACGATGGGGATCCACATGGCGGAGAACTTCCGACGTCCTTACTTTTCCCGAACGGTTCCGGAATTCTGGCGGCGCTGGCACATGTCGCTGGGCACCTGGATGAAAGACTATGTGTTCTACCCGTTCTCACTGACGAAAGGCGTACGCACGCTGGGCAAGAAAGCGAGAAATCGCTTTGGTAAGCAGTTTGGAAGGACACTGCCGATCGCACTGGGCAATCTGCTCGTCTTCTTCCTGGTCGGTGTATGGCATGGAGCCAGCTGGAACTATATCGTCTGGGGCCTGTTTTACGGCATTCTGATCGCGGTCAGCGGCATGATGAAGCCATTGTTTGACACGCTGAATCGCAGACTGCACATTCCGACACGGTCCATGCTGTTTCAGCTCTTTCAGATCCTGCGCACTTTCTGGATCACCTGTATCGGCTGTGTGATCTTCCGTGCGGAAAGCCTGTCCGCGATCACTGGCATGCTGGGCAAATGTCTGCAGTTTACCTTTCCGGAGAATCTTCGCAGCGAACTGCTCAGCTTTGGCCTCAATAAGATGAACTGGGTCGCACTGGCTCTGTCGCTGCTCATCCTGCTCATCGTCGATCTGATGCAGGAACGCTTCGAGGTGGGTCCATGGCTGGAGAAGCGCAGCTTTGTCATCCGTTATGCGGTCTATGGAGCAGGTGCAGCGATGATCCTTGTGCTGGGCATGTATGGCGCTGGGATCGATTCAAATTCCTTTGTCTATATGCAGTTTTGATCGATCGTCGAAAGGAAAAGGAGGATGCATATGAAAAGATGGAAAGGATCATTGGAAGTGGTCGCGCTCTGTGTGGCGATCATTGCTTCTCTGTTTGTCAGCTCACATGTATTGAATCATCAGTTCTCTTCCGATGAGCTGCGGGTGCGTGCCTTTTACAAGGAACCTGAGAACAGTCTGGATATGGTCCTGATCGGCAGCAGTGCTGCTTATACGACCTTCTCTTCTACGGTTGCATGGAAGGAAGAAGGCTTTACCAGTTATACGTTAGCCACATCCGGTGCACCGATGGGAATTGCCAAATCGATGTTGAAGGAAGTGGTGAAGACACAGAAACCGAAGCTGATCCTCATCGATCTCAACGGAGTGCTCTATGATGATGAAGCCGAGCAGCGAGAAGGGATGACACGTCTTTGGGTCGATAATATGCCTTTATCGGAAAATAAACTGGAGACCATCGACGAACTGACACAGGGAAAAGATAAACTGTCCTGGCTGTTTCCGCTGATTACTTATCATCAGAACTGGGAGAAGATCAAGGTGTGCCTTCGCTATACGGGATATGATTGGAAGCTATGGACCGGCAGCCGACTGCCTTATTCGTTTACGATGCGAAGCATCAGCGGAACGAGCGATCGGAAAAATCTGATCGATGTGACGCATTATCAAGAGAAGCAGGAACTGTATCCATTGTCGGGGCAACGGTTCCGGGAATTGCTGGATTATCTGAAAGAAAACGATATGACCAATGTGGCATTCTTCAACATGCCGCGCTATTACGACAAAAAGATGCTTCCGCAGCGAAAGCTGCTCAATCAGGCGATCGCAATGGCAGAAGCGGAGGGCTTTCAGGTCTATGATTTTGATCGGGAGATCGCTCGCATGAATCTGGATCCTAACAAGGATTATTATAACTCCGGGCATCTGAATATGAACGGTCAGCGTAAGGCGACCAAATACATCGCAAAGCGGTTGAATCAGGATCATCATCTCAGCGATGGCGGACACAGTGAAGCGATCCGGGATCTTTGGGATCAGGAATACGAGGCTTATGAAAAAGTGTACGCATATCATCAGGAAAACCTGAAAAAAGGGATCCGTGAGGAAATTACCGCCGAGGTCATCGATCGAGTGTTAAGTAAAAGTGAGGAAGACAGCAAATGAAAAATGTTCTGGAATATTTAGAGAGAAGCGCAGCACGTTATCCGGATAAGGTTGCGTTTGCTGACGTAAATGAAGAGATCACATATGCACAGCTGCTACAGCGCGCCAAAGAGATCGGGAGCGCGCTGGCAAAGCGGTTTCCGGTTCGTACCCCGATCCCCATCTATCGGGAGAAGAGCGTGGACACGATCTGTCTGGTGTTTGGTGCGGTCTATGCCGGCTGTTATTATGTGATGCTGGATCTGCGTCATCCCAAGGCCCGCATCGAGCAGATCCTGGCGACGCTGGAGACCGATGTGGTGATCACCGATGCCCGGCAGGCGTCCCGGCTGTCCCGGATGGAACTGGATGTGACCCTGCTGGATGTGGAAGAGCTGGACGCTGCGGTGGATGAAGAACGGCTGGCACAGATCCGTGCCGCTCATCTGGACATCGATCCGCTGTATGGCATCTTCACCTCCGGTTCGACCGGAAAGCCGAAAGGCGTGCTGATCGCACATCGCAGTGTCATCGATTTTATCGATGTGTTCACCGAGACCTTTGCGATCGATGAGCAGGCGGTCATCGGCAATCAGGCACCGTGGGACTTTGATGTTTCCGTCAAGGACATCTATTCGACGATCTGCAGCGGTGCGACGATGCAGATCATTCCCAAGGCGTATTTCTCCATGCCGACAAAGCTGCTGGACTTCCTGTGTGAGCGGGAAGTGACGACGCTGATCTGGGCAGTCAGCGCACTGTGCATCCTGTCCACGCTCAAAGGCTTTGACTACCGTGTGCCGACCCACCTGAAGAAGGTGATGTTCAGCGGGGAGATCATGCCGATGAAACAGTTGCAGATCTGGCATTCGGTATTGCCTGAGGTCACTTATGTCAATCTGTACGGACCGACGGAGATCACCTGCAACTGCACGTATCACATCGTATGTGAGCAGGATCTGCAGCGGGGGATGCTGCCGATCGGCCGTCCGTTTCCAAACGAGCGCATCCTGCTGCTGGATGAAGATGATCGGGAGATCGTCGAGCCAGACGTCAAAGGCGAGATCTGCGTCAGCGGAACCGCCGTGGGATTGGGATACCTCAACAATCCGGAACAGAGCGACCGTGTCTTTGTACAGAATCCGCTCAATTCTCGCTGGCAGGAGAGGATCTACCGCACCGGTGACATCGGCTATTTAGATGAGGAGGGCCTGCTGTTTTTCAGCGGCCGCCGGGATTTTCAGATCAAACATATGGGACATCGCATCGAACTGAGCGATATTGAATGTGCTCTGACGGCAATCGATGGTGTTGCCCGCAGTTGCTGCCTGTATGAACAAGAACACATCCTCGCTTTTTATGAAGGAGAAGGCGAGCGCAGAGAATTGCTGCGGGAGCTGAAGAAGACGCTGCCGGCGTTCATGTTGCCGGATCAGTTCCTGCAAATGGAGCGCTTTCCGCTCACCAAGAATGGCAAGGTCGACCGAATGGCGCTAAAGGAATATTGGGAGGTGAACAAAGGATGAGACCGGACTATCAGACAGTCAGTGAGCAGATCACGACGCCGGCATATGTATTTGATATCGATGAGATGAAGAGACGGATCCGTCGGACCCGGGAATTGCTGGGACCGCGCGTTCATCTGTGTTATGCGATGAAGGCCAATGCGTTCGTCATCGGTGCGATACAGGATGTGATCGATCGGTTTGAAGTGTGCTCGCCCGGTGAACAGAAGATCTGTGAACGTGCCGGAATCGATATGGGCAAGGTCGTGCTCTCCGGGGTCTACAAAGCTCCTGCGGATATCGCCTACGTCGTTTCAGCATATGGAGATACGATCACATATACCGTGGAATCTCTGCAGCAGCTATATCTGCTCAATGAACAGGCGATCGCAGCACAGACACGGCTTCGCGTCCTGTTGCGTGTGACGAGCGGGAATCAGTTTGGGCTGGATGAGGCGTTGCTGCGACAGATCATCGCTGAACGAGAGCGTTATCCCGGTGTAGAGATCATCGGACTTCAGCATTTTTCCGGAACTCAGCGAAGACGTCTTTCCAGATATGAGGAAGAACTGCGCTATGTCGATGATCTGATCGCTTCGCTGGAAGCAGATCATGGCTATGTGGCCAAGGAACTGGAGTTTGGACCGGGCTTCTACGTGGAATACTTCCAGCAGGCGAAGCCCTATGACGACGAAGCGCTGCTGACCGGATTTCGGCAGTTGTTGGATTCTCTGCACTTTCAGGGGACGATCACGCTGGAGCTTGGCCGTTACTTGAGTGCGACATGCGGCACGTATTACACAAAGATCGTCGATCAGAAAAAGAACGGCGGAACGGATTTCTGCATCGTGGATGGCGGCATCCACCAGTTGAATTACTTTGGTCAGATGATGGCAATGAAGATCCCATATTACCGGCATCTCTCCTGTCAAAAACGTCAGGGGATGCTGCATCCGGTCAATATCTGCGGCTCTCTTTGTACGGTCAATGACAATCTGGTGAAAAATCTGCCGCTGCGCTGCGTGGAAATAGGCGATATCCTGGAATTCTCCAATGTCGGGGCATATTCCATGATAGAAGGGGCGGCGCTTTTTCTCAGTCGGGATCTTCCAAAGATCTATCTCTACGACGATGGAAACGGTCTTCATCTGATGCGTGACCGTTTTGAAACCAATGCATTGAATTATGAATAACAGGAGGAAACAATGGAACGCTTATTAGAAATTTTAGAAGAAATTAACCCGGATATCGATTTTGAAAACTGCACGACCCTGATCGACGATGGCTTGCTGGATTCCTTTGCGATCTTGGAGATCGTCGCTGAGATCAATGATGCTTTTGATGTAGAGGTGAGTGCACCGGAGATCATTCCGGAAAACTTCAATTCTGCACAGGCATTGTGGGCAATGATCCAGCGCCTGAAAGACTGATCTCACAACGTAAAAAGTTTCAAAAGCAGTTAACCGCTTTCACGAGGCGGAAGCGATGACACAACGATCACAAAAGAAAAGCAGCGTCGTCCGCATTGGAAAACATCTGGGCAAAACCTGTTAATAAATTTGCAAAATCCCTTAAATAAGGGTAAAATATAAAGGCTTTAGCAAAGGTGAAAGGAGCCTGACGATGGATAGCAAATTCAATAAATTCAAAAACAAGAAGGAATTCGTAGAAGAGTTTAAGCGTCGTATCATCGAACGCTACGGCCGTTCGATCGAAGAGGCGCACATCACGGAGAAATACATGGTGCTGGGAGAGATGGTGCGTGACTATGCCAGTGTCAACTGGATGGACACCAAACAGGTCATCAAAAAACAGCAAAAAAAGGAAATGTATTACTTTTCCATGGAATTCCTGATCGGACGACTGCTGACGAACAATCTGATGAATCTTGGTATCTACGACATTGTCAAGGACGGACTGGCCGATCTTGGCATCGACATCAATGCGATCGAGGAAATGGAGGCGGACGCCGGTCTTGGAAACGGCGGTCTCGGCCGTCTGGCTGCCTGCTTTCTGGATTCCCTCGCATCCTTGAACCTTGCCGGGCACGGAAACTGCATTCGTTATCAGTATGGTCTTTTCAAGCAGAAGATCGAAAACAACGAGCAGGTGGAAGTACCGGATGTCTGGCTGCAGTATGGAAATGTGTGGGAAGTGCGCAAACCGAAGCACGCCTGCGATGTCAAATTCGGCGGGCATGTCGATATGTGGTTTGATGAGAACGGAAAGACGGTCGTCAATCACATTCCGAGCTTTGTCGTGCGCGCGGTGCCTTATGATGTACCGGTCGTCGGCTATGATACGCGTGTGACCAATACACTGCGCTTATGGAATGCGGAGATCGCACCGGATTTTGTCACTTCCGACAAACTGAGCAAATATGTGGCTGAAGTGGATGAGATCACGCAGAACGTTTACCCGGATGATTCCACGGAGCATGGAAAGCTGCTGCGTCTGAAACAGGAATATTTCTTTGTCAGCGCCGGCATCAACCAAATCATTCGCCGACACCTGCGCAACTATCCGAATCTGGATAATCTGCATGAGAAGATCGCCATCCAGCTCAACGATACGCATCCGGTATTGTGCGTGCCGGAGCTGATGCGCGTATTGCTTGATGATTTCGGCTATGACTGGGATCACGCATGGTATATCGTCAAGAATACGATCGCCTATACGAACCATACGGTCATGGCAGAGGCGCTCGAGAAGTGGCCGATGCAGTATGTGAAGGATCTGCTGCCGCGCGTCTACATGATCATCGAAGAGATCGACCGGCGGTTCCGCTTTGAGGTGCTGCACAGCGGACATGGTGACATCATCAACAATGTGGCGATCATCCGTGACGGACAGGTCTACATGGCACATCTGGCCATCGTCGGCTCTCACAGCGTCAACGGTGTGGCAACGCTGCATACGGAGATCCTCAAGAACGATGTGCTGAAGGATTTCTATATGCTGTATCCGGAGTATTTCAACAACAAGACCAACGGTATCACGCATCGCCGCTGGCTGCTGTATTCCAACCCGCAGCTGACCTCGTTGCTGAAGGAGACGATCGGAACGGACTTCATCAAACAGCCGCAGCGGCTGGAAGATCTGATGCGTCACGTCGACGATCCGCAGCTGCAGCAGCGTTTTATGGAAGTGAAGCTGGAGCGCAAGCAGATCCTGGCGGATTATATCCGGCGGACCCTGGGCATCGAAGTGGATGTTCACTCGATCTTCGACGCACAGGCCAAACGTCTGCATGCGTATAAGCGCCAGCTGCTCAACATTCTGCATGTCATCTATCTGTACCTGCGGATGAAAGAGGATCCGGGCTTCCGCATCTATCCGCGTACGTTTATCTTCTCGGCAAAGGCGGCGGCCAGCTATACGTTTGCCAAGGAGGTCATCAAGCTGATCCACTGTGTGGCCGATAAGGTCAACAACGATCCGGAGATCTCCAGGTATATGAAGGTCGTCTTCATTCCGAACTACAACGTCAGCATCGCGGAGATCCTGATGAATGCAGCCGATGTATCGGAACAGATCTCTACGGCTGGCAAGGAAGCCAGCGGTACCGGCAACATGAAGTACATGATGAACGGTGCGCTGACCCTGGGCACGATGGATGGCGCCAATGTGGAGATCGTCGAGCGTGTCGGTTTTGAGAATGCGGAGATCTTCGGCCTTCGTGTGGAAGATGTCGATCACCTCAAGCAGGAAAATGCCTACAACGTCTGGAATTACTACAACAACCACTATGAGATCAAGCGTGTGGTCGATACGCTGACGGATGGAACGTTCTCCAGCAATCCAAACGACTTCCGTGTGATCTACAATGAACTGATGTTCAAGAATGACGAGTTCTATGTGTTGGCGGATTTCAATGCGTACAAAGATGCGCAGGAGCGCGTACAGCAGCGTTATCAGGATAAGGCCGGATGGGCACGGATGTGTCTGGTCAACATTGCAAAATCCGGATTCTTCTCCAGCGATCGCACGATCAAGCAGTATGCGGAGGAAATCTGGCATATCGAGCCGCTTGAAGTGAAATAAATATAAAAAGAGTTGCTAAGCGTTTATGGTAAAGATATGCCTGCTTTGCAACTTTTTTCTATTGAATAACCGATCAAAAAGAGATTGACCCTCTTTTTGAAACAAGAATGATTGAAAAGGAATCCATAGAAATTGAATGGATTCTTTTTTGATAGACAGTCACTATCTCGTGAGAAAGTGGGTCATGTTTAGATGTCTTTGTCAGAACTTCTATTTACAATACGCTGTAAAAATGGGAGAAAGGCAGGGTGTCAGAGAGTAAAGAGAAAACCTATGTGTGAATATGAGAAAGGAAGATTTATGCGTAAATCATTATAATCCCAGAAGCATTGCATTTGGTAAATGATTGATTTGGATGGAGAGCTTTCTTAAATAAT
>ERZ1643246.1964-NODE-1964-length-20932-cov-6.145758_pt1 | contig 20932 bp, 28 predicted proteins | sample MGYA00579265_ERZ1643246 | MGnify/ENA primary metagenome ERZ1643246 (study PRJEB29033, sample SAMEA4952261) | chicken gut metagenome | biome: Broiler Chicken; feature: Gastrointestinal Tract; material: Caecum | place: Ireland | collected 2018 | study: Broiler...
TACACCTGTTATTGGTAATAGTCCTATTGTCATTCCTATATTTTCTGTCATATGAAATAGTAATATTCCAGCAATACCTATTGCTATATATGAGCCTAAATTGTCTTTTGCTGTTTTAGCAACATATATTGCTTTTGTTATGAGGACTACATACAATATTATTATTGCTGCTGCTATTAAAAATCCCATTTCTTCTCCTATAACTGAGAATATGAAGTCTGTTGTTTTTGGGCTTAAGTACCCAAGTTGTGTTTGATTTCCTTTAAATAGTCCCATTCCTAATAGCTGTCCTGCTCCTATTGCTAATTTTGATTGTGTTAGGTTATATCCTGCTCCTCTTGGGTCTAAGTCTTGGTTCAAAAATACTTCAATTCTTTTTTTTGCATGATCTGGTAGTACAAATATATATAACAGTGGTACTGTTATTACTATTATTAGTACTGATGCTATTATATATTTTTTGTCTATTCCTCCTACAAATAACATCATTATAAATGATACTAAAAATGCCATTGCTGTACCATAATCTGGTTGTTTTATTATTAATAGTACTGGTATAGCAATTATTGCTATTAATATTAATAGTCTTGTTGGTCTACTTATTTCTTTTTTTCCTTTTTTAGCCATTTTTGACATTATGAAGGATAAAAAGAATATTACAATTATTTTAGCGAATTCTGCTGGCTGCAGTGTTGCTGAACCTATTGAAAACCAACTAGTTGCTCCATTTATTGGTTCAGTAAAGAGTACTCCTACTAACAATATTATTATTACTCCATAGAAAATTGGTGATATTTTTGCTATTGTTTCATAATCTATAATTACAAATGCTATTATAAATGGTATGCTTATTCCTATCCACAACATTTGTTTTTTAAATTCATCATATTCGGCACTTTGCGTTGCTGAAAATAAAGCAATTAATCCTATTATTACTAATAGGATTGTACATATTAAAATAGACCATTCTATATTCTTAGATAACCTTTTTTTCATCTTTTCCTCTATTTCTTTTTGATGGTTTTCTTTTCTTTTGTTTTGTTTTTTCCATTTTCTACACTATCTTTTTCTTCTTTTTTATTTTGATTTTCTATTTCCTGATTTTCTTCTTCTTTTCCTATTTCTTGATTTTCTGTTTTTTCTTCTTCTTGCCTTTCTTTAGTTTCTTCTTTTTCTATTTTTGCATTTTCTTCTTTTACATCTTTTTCTTCTATATTTTTTTCTTTTTCTTGTATTTTTTCTTCTTTTTGTTTTTCTTTTACTGTATTTTTAGTTTCATTTTTTATACTTTTTATAGGAATATTTGCATATAATGCAGGTGCTCCTGTTGTTCCATCACTATTTTGTTTATTTGTTAATCTTACATCTATATCTTTTTCATCTACATCAATATATTTTTTTATTACATCTATTATTTCTTGTCTCATTAAGTCTAAAAAGTCTGCTGATACATTTGCTCTATCTTGCATTAATACTAAATGTAGTCTTTCTTTTGCTTCATCTTTATTAGTTTTATTTTCTTCTTGTCCACTTTTTTTATTCATTTTTTTAAAAATTCTTAAAATGTTTTCAAACATTCCTATTTCCTCCACTTGCAATTTATTTTTTTAATGCTTTTTTAAATTTATCCCAAAATCCTTCTTTTTTTCTTCCTGGTATAGTTACTTCTACGTTTTCTCCTAATATCCTTCTTGCTATTTCTATATATGCTTTACCAGATGGTGCTTTTTTATTTGATACTGCTGGTTCTCCTTTATTTGTTTGTGTTATTATGTATTCGTCTTCTGGTACTACTCCTATTAAGTCTATTGATAATAGGTCTAATATATCTTCAACATCCATCATTTCTCCTCTTTTTACCATTTCTGGTCTAAGTCGGTTTATTACTAATTCTGGATTTCTTATTTCTGATGCTTCTAGTAACCCTATAATTCTATCTGCATCTCTTATTGATGATATTTCTGCATTTGTTACTACTATTGCTCTATCTGCTCCTGATATTGCATTTTTGAATCCTTGCTCTATTCCTGCTGGACAGTCTATTAGTATATAATCAAATTCTTCTTTTAATTTACTTGTTAATTCTCTCATTTGTTCTTCATTTACTGCACTTTTATCTCTAGTTTGGGCTGCTGGTAATAAAAATAAGTCTGTAAAACGTTTATCTTTTATTAAAGCTTGTCTTAGTTTGCATTTTCCTTCAACAACATCAACTATATCATAAACGATTCTATTTTCTAGACCCATTACGACATCAAGGTTTCTTAAGCCTATATCTGTGTCTACAAGTACTACTTTTTTTCCTCTTAGTGCTAAAGCTGCACCTAGGTTTGCTGTAGTTGTAGTCTTGCCAACTCCACCTTTTCCTGATGTTATGACTATAACTTCACCCATAACTTTCCTCCTTGTATTTTTTTAACAATTCTTCTATATTATATTGTCATTTGGCCTAAAAGTCAATGTATAGAAAGGAAATTATAAAAAAAACTATATAATATGAATGTAATTTTCATATTATATAGTCTTTTATTATTCTGCTACTGCATTTTCTTCATTATGATTGTTTTCTATATTTTCTTCATTTTCGTCTTCTTTTTGATTTATAACTTCTAAGTTTGATATTGATACTTCATATGCAACTTTTTGTTCAACTGTTCCATCTTCATATTTCTTTTCATAAGTTCTTGATTGAACTCTTCCTGTTACTTTTACTTCTGTTCCTACTTCCATTTTTGAACAAAATCTTGCATTTCTTCCCCATGTTATACAAGGTATATAGTCTGATTTATTATATGCTCTATTTACTGCAAGTAATATATCTGCTATTTCTCTTCCGAATGGAGTTTGTCTATATATTGGTGTTTTGCATATATATCCTATTAATACTACTTCGTTTGATATTAATTCTTTACTTGCTACTACCTCTTCTTCTTGATTTGGTAAAAATTCAATGTCTTTCGCAAATACAGTTAATATTAACTTGTTTTTTTCATTTTCATAGCTATTATATGATCTGAATTGACCTGTAATTTTTATTTTTTTGTCTACTACAAGTTCTTCATCTTTAAATAGCCTTTCTGATATTGTAATTGGTATTACATCTGCATTTCCACTTAAACGTGGTACACTTAAATCAAAAGTGTAAAATTTCTCTCCATAAATTTCATGACTAAATTTCTTTTCATCTGTTATCTTTCCAACCAATACTAAATGATTGTTATCAGCAAAATTTGTTTCCAATTTAATTTCCTCCTTAATTATTCTTGTGTATCTTATCATCTTAATACTTATGCACTATATCCTATTATACAACACTTTTTTTGGTTTGTCTACATAAAAGGTTGAATTTCTTTTATTTTTGTAACATTTTTGTAATATTTGTGCTGTTTTCATTAGAATTAATGCTTATATTTGATGATTTACTATCTATATTATATTCATTTTGAATAAAATTATTTGCTAATATTGCATTTGTAGAAGTTTCTATTAATTTTTCATTTTTATTTGTTATTGCTATTGCCATAACAAATAATACGGCTACTGTTCCAAGTGATATTAAATATGAGTATATTTTTTCTTTACTAAATACTACAAACATAAAAAGTACCTCCAATAAAATATATATGCATATTCTATGGAGGTTATTACTTTTTTATTTTACAATTTCTTTTTCTTCTACATGTCCACAATTTAAGCATTTTGTTTTTATTTTATTTACTAATTCGTTTTTTTCTTTTGTTTTGTCTTTACCTATTAAGTTTTGTTTTGTTATTGTTTTCTTTTTTACAGAGTTTTCTGAAGATATTATTACTGTTCCATTCCATTTTTTACATTTTTCACATATTCTTTGATGTGAATCCCAACCATATAATGTGAATACAAATGATATTACAAGTGGAATAAGTAATATATTCCATACTGTTGGTATATATATTATTGCTAATATTATATCTATAATTATAGGTAGTCTATACATAAGCCATGTTTTTATTTTAGTTTCTTTTTCATTTTGTTTTATTTCTTCGTCGCTTATTTTTCTTTCTCTTATTTTGCTTATATCTATTTTATTTCTAGCCATTTATTCTCCTTTTATATTTTTACATGTTTTATATTTACTTTACTATTTAATATATTATTTGCTACATTTACAAAATTACATTCTGTGTCTGTTAAGTATATTTCATCTATTTTTTTTACTTGTTCTTTTTTTATGTTTTTATTACTGCATAAGTTTTTGGATAAAAAGTCTGCTATTATTTTTCCAGTATTTATTATTTCTACATTTTTTAGTTCTTTTTTTATTGTATTTTCAAATAGTGGATAATGTGTGCATCCTAATATTAGTGCATCTAGTTTTGGAAAGTCTTTTAAATATTCTTTTATTGTAAGTGTTGCTATTTCATTTTGAGTCCATCCTTCTTCTGCCATTGGTGCTAAAAGTGGGCATTCTTTATTATATACTTTTATATCTTGTATTTTTGATTTTAATTCTTTTTCCCATGTATTGCTTCTTATCGTTCCTCTTGTTGCTATTATTCCTATATCTTTATATTTTTTATTTTCTTTTATATAATTTACAGTTGGCTCTATTATTCCTATTATTGGAATATCATACATAGATTTTACTTCATCTAGTGCTTGGCTTGTTGCTGTTCCACATGCAATTATTATTGCTTTTACATTAAACCTTAGCAAATATTCTATGTTCTTTTTGCTTAAATCTATAATACTTTGTTTTGATTTTGAACCATATGGGAATTCTTTAGTATCACCTAAATATATTATTTTTTCATATGGTAATTTTTCTTTTATTTCTTTATATACTGTAAGACCTCCTACACCTGAGTCAAACATTCCTATTGGTCTATCTTCCATATTTTCTCCTCTTTTTCTTATTTTTTATTATATCTCATAAAACTTTTTCATTCAAGCATATTTTTTTATTTGTATAATATTATTAATTGTGATATAATGTTATATACATTTTGTAGTTGGACTGATTTTTTATCTGTGAGGAGGCTTATGATATGAAAAAAGATTTTGAAAAAGTAAAACGGGACATTCTTTTAGTTGCAAGTGAATCTTTTGGTATTAGAGTCACAGATGTAAAAATCGATTCTAATCCATTGGAAGGACCTCAACCTTTTCCGATTTTTAAACCAATAGCTGATAACAGACCAGTAATTTTAGTCTATACTGGCGGAAAATGTTTGTTTATCTCTGGTTCTGATTTTTATAAGTTGGAACATGGAGAAAGCATTTGTTCGTATGTTCATAACGCTTTTTGGGAGTTTGGGTATTATATGGCTCCTATGCATACTTTTTTTATGGCAATGTATAATTCTAAGGGAATTCCTGAGGATAAAAGAATTATACAGTGTAATATAAAAGCTACTATGCAGAGGCTTTTAGCACCATACTGGGGAGACATTATTTACCCAATTGATGACAATAATTCATGGCAATCAATTGTTTTTCGGCATATGGATAAAGATGCTGAGGAATGCGGTATTCGTTAACAGTCCTATTAGGGTCACATTTGTGGCCCATTTTTTATGTATAAAAGCAAGGCAATTTACCTTATATAATAAAGCAAACTGACTTGCATTTAGTTATTTGTCTTATTTGCAGAAATCACATTCATCTGGCTTTGGCATTTCAGGTCTTTCTGGCTTATTTTCTATTTCACAATCGCATTCTATTTTTTCACCTTTTAAGCATTTGAAATCCTTTTCTACTTTTGCACAGATTTTTGAATGTTTTACTTTATTTGCCCATATTTCTATTGAGTAATATCTATCTGGGCAAAGTGGTCCAAATACGAATTCACCATATTTATCTGTAAAAGTATGAGAAACTGGTTTTCTTTCATCACCGCATTCACAATCTACTTCTACTAGTTTTACTACAGCATCACATATTGGTTCTCCACAATCATCTTTTACTATTCCATAAATTACTGTTCTATTATCTTTTGAAATAGTAATATCTAAATCATATTGTTTTCCTGTAGACATTACTCCATCTACATCTATAATTGGGCATATTTTATTATCATATTTCATATTATATAACCTGCCTTTCTTTTATATAATATGAATAAATAATAATTTAGTTACTACATTATGCCAATTTTTTTCATCATTCGTTTTCCTTGTTTTAACATTTTATTTGGTTTATAGCTTCCTTGAAATTCATTGCACATCATTGTAGCACCTACAGCTATTACCATTCCAGCAATCATACCTTTAACAAATTTCATATTTTTTACCTCCTATTTCTATTATGTCTTTTTTATATATTTTTTATACCATGAATATGCTTCAAATATAGCAATTAATATTAAAAATATAGCAAATAGTTTTCTTAATATTCCTACATCGATTATTGTAGCTACATATGCTCCTAATATTGCTCCTATACTTCCTAATATTGCAATTGGCATTGCTATTTTCCATTTTATTTCTTTATTTTTTATATTTACTATTGTTGCAACTATTGATGTTGGTATAAAAAATATTAAATTGGTGGCTTGTGCTATTTTTTGGTCTATATTTAAAAAACATACAAGTATTGTAATAAGTATTGTTCCTCCACCCATTCCCATACCACTAACTAAACCTGATATTATTCCTGATAAAGTTTCTATCATTTTCTCACATCCTTAACATTGAAACAGATGCATATATTAAAAATGCGATAAATATTAGTATTAAGTATTTATCATTTATTTTTTTTAGGAGTTTTGCCCCAATTGTTCCTCCTATAATCCCACCTATTCCACATAAAATTCCTAATTTCCAATCTATATAGTTTGTCCTATTATACATGATAGCACTCGTTATACACATTGGTAATATGCAAAATACTGACATTGCCCTTGCTTGTTTTTCTGTTAGTTTAAATATATATACAAATGCTGGTACTAATACTAATCCTCCTCCTGAGGCAAATAGTCCACTTAATATTCCTGTTATAAGTCCTACTAATAGTATTTTTATGTTATTTTTCATTTTACTTTTATTTAATATTTTGTTTTCTTTATTTATATTTTCCATATTATTATTTTTCCTACATTTTTAGTTTTTATACAAAAAATGACTAATAATTGTATTACTAGCCATTTTCTTTTTTAATTTTTTATTTTACTTTTTTGTATTTTTGTACTTTTCTTACATTTTTTCCGTCTTCTATTATTCCTATCTCTTCTCTATACATTTTATCTTTACATTTGTTATAGAACAGTCTTCCTAATACCATTTTATATAGACTTTTATTTTCCCATTCTTCTTTTGAAAAAAGTTCACTAAGTACAAATTCGTCGCCTATTTCCTTATTATTTTTTATCCTTTGTTCTATTTCTTCTAATTCTTCTTCAAAATTTACTTCTCCTGTTAACTTTAATATTAGTGCTTTTAAATACAAAGATACTTCATTATCTTTTAAGTCTTCTTTAAGTTTAAATTCTTTTTTTATGTAATTACTGAACTTTTGTTTTTGCTCTTCATTAAATGTTATTGTCACTTTTATAAATTCTTTTTCCATAATATTTCCTCCTTTTAGAGAAATATTTTCTCTTCTCTATTATATCATTTAATTGTTATCTCGTCAAGAGATATGCTGTTATTTCTACTCAATTTTAGAATTAACAATTATATATTAAAAAAATTTATTAATTAATTTATACAATATATAAATTCAAACACTTTTATTTGCAGTAAATTACAAATAGTGTTTGAATTATGTCAAAATACCAAATTACAATTAATTATATTCTTTCACAAGAAATTATATTTACAACTGTATGTAACTCTTTTTCAAGTTCTGCTCTTGCAAAAGAAGGTGTATCTACATCTTCTAATATAGCATGCTCCCTTATTTTTTGTCCATTTGCTCCTACAATTTCATAAACTACTTTACAAGCCATTTTTTACCTCCTATTAATTTTATTATTTCAACCAAAAAGGTCCGTCCCCTTTGGTTGATTTTTGCATATAGTTTTCTATAAATTTCTCTAGTTTAGCTGCTGTATGACATGATATACAATGTGCTAATTTTTCTGTTTCTTCTTCTACTAAGTGTTCATCTGTTTTTATTATATCTTTTAAGAAAATTCTAAATAGTTCATGCCTTCTTTCTATATATTTTGCTCTTGCAATTCCATTTTTGGTAAGTGTTATATTTTTATATTTTTCATAGTTAATTAATCCTTGTTCTTTAAGCAAGTTTAAAGCATTATTTGTACTAGCTTTTGTTACTTCCATTTTATTTGCAATATCAGTTACTCTTACTCCATTTATTCTGTCTACTATATTTTCTTCACTTTCTTCCTTTTCTTCTTTTTCTCTATTTTCTCCGTTTTTCCCATTTGATAATACATATATTGCATATAAATATTCTTCTAAAGAATCAGTCATAATTAAATCTTCACTCCATTTTCATTTCTTTTGGTTTTATTTTTTCTACTTTTGTTGATAATGCATTTGTATTTGCTTCATTCCATCTCATTACTCTTATATTCTTATATGTGTCTAATACTTTAGAATATTTATCTCTTTCATCTTCCCATACTGTTTCTGGTATTTTATCAAAGCTATTAAAGACTTTTTCTGCTTCTACTAAGTATATTATTTGTTCTTGTGGTGACATTTTTTCATATCTTTTTGCAAACCTAGATAAGCTGTCTAATTTTTGATTGGCATCTATAAATGTAAAAAAGTCTTTTATTTTTATTCCTGCCATTCTTATTTGGACAACTGACATAGCAATTAATATGATTATAAATATGAATAATATAAATATAATTGCTAAAGCATTAGTCATTTATTCTTTTTTCTCCTTGTCTTTAGATTTTTCTTTTGTTTATTATATCATGTGATTTTTTACTTTGCAATAATTTAGCTTGTAATAAGTTGTCTATAATATTTTTCTTTTTTATTTTTATAATTTTAAAAAAAGAGGAAGATACTCTTTTATTTAGATTATCTTTCTCCTTTATATTTATTAATATTATTTAATAAATATTTCATTATTTGCTTCTGATACAGTAACTTCTTTTTTTACTTTTCCGTCTAGCATTGCTTCTGCTATTTTATCTTCTACCATTGTTTGTATAGCTCTTTTTAGTGGTCTTGCTCCATATGCATCATCTATTCCTTTGCTTGCTATTAAGTCTTTTGCTTTTTCATCTACCTTTAAGCTTATTCCTTGCATTTTTAATAGTTTTTCTACTCCACTTAGCATTATATCAACTATTTTTCTTATTTGTTCTTTTTCTAGTTTATGGAATACTATTATTTCATCTATACGATTTAAAAATTCTGGTTTAAATTCTTTTTTTAGTTCTGCTAGTACATCTTTTTTTATATTTTCATATTCTTTTTCTTTATTTTCTTTTTCGTCTGCAAATCCTAATGTCTTTTTTTCTGTTATTAATTTTGCTCCTACATTTGATGTCATTATTATTACTGTATTTTTAAAGTTTACTGTTCTTCCTTGTGAGTCTGTTAATCTTCCATCATCTAATACTTGCAAAAGCATATTCATTACATCTGGATGTGCTTTTTCTATTTCATCAAATAGTATTACTGAATATGGTTTTCTTCTTACTTTTTCTGTAAGTTGTCCCGCTTCATCATACCCTACATATCCTGGAGGAGAACCTATTAATTTTGCTACTGAGTGTGATTCCATATATTCTGACATATCTATTCTTATTAATGCTTCTTCGCTTCCAAATAGATTTTCTGCTAATGCTTTTGATAATTCTGTTTTTCCAACTCCTGTTGGTCCTAAGAATAGGAATGAACCTATTGGTTTATTAGGGTCTTTTAATCCCATTCTTCCTCTTTTTATTGCTTTTGCAACTGCTTCTACTGCTTCATCTTGCCCTATTACTCTTTTATGCAAGTTTTCTTCTAGATTTTTTAGTTTTTCATTTTCTGTTTGAGATACTTTTGTTACTGGTATTCCTGTCCATATAGCTATTACATTTGCTATATCTTCTTCTTTTAGTGTTAATACTTTTTTGCTTTTCTTGTTTTCCCAGTCTTTCTTCTGATTTTCTAATTCTTTTTTCTTTTCATTTTCTTTATCTCTTAATTTTGCTGCTTTTTCAAAGTCCTGTACTCTTATTGCTTCTTCTTTTTCTTTATCTAATTTTTCTATTTCTTCTCTTACTGTTTTAAAACTATCTGGTTCTGTATAGCTTTTCATTCTAACTCTAGATGCTGCTTCATCTAATACATCTATTGCTTTATCTGGCATATATCTATCATTTATATATCTTGATGAAAGTTCTACTGCTGCTTTTATAGCTTCATCTGGTATTTTTACATTATGATGTGCTTCATATTTATCTCTTAACCCTTTAAGTATTTGGATAGTTTCTTCTTCTGTAGGTTCATTTACAGTAACTGGGCTGAATCTTCTTTCTAATGCTGCATCTTTTTCTATATATTTTCTATATTCTTTTAAAGTAGTTGCACCAATTAGTTGTATTTCTCCTCTTGCTAGAAGTGGCTTTAAGATATTTGCTGCATCTACAGCGCCTTCAGCTGAACCTGCTCCTACTATTGTGTGTATTTCATCTATAAATATTATTACATCTCTTGCTTTTTGTACTTCTTTTAAAGCTTTTTTTATTCTTTCTTCAAAGTCTCCTCTATATTTTGCACCAGCTACCATACTTGCCATATCTAAGCTTACTACTCTTTTATTTTTTAATACATCTGGTACATCACCTACCACTATTTTTTCTGCTAAACCTTCTGCTACTGCTGTTTTACCAACTCCAGGTTCTCCTATTAAACATGGGTTATTTTTTGTTCTTCTTGATAATATTTGTATTACTCTTTGTATCTCTTCTTTTCTACCTATAACTGGATCTAACTTACCTTCTTTTGCAAGTCTTGTTAGATCTGTACCATATTGATTAAGTGTTGGTGTTGAATTATAGCTTCCTACATTTGAGTTTGATTTTTCTTCACCTCTTTCATCTTCTTCATTTAATACTTTTACAAGTTCATTGTATAGCATTTGTGGATTTACATCTTCTTCTAGCATAATTCTAGTTGCTATACTATCTCCTTCTTTCATTATTCCTATTAAAAGATGTTCTGTACCTATATATTCTGTTCCAAGTTTTCTAGCTTCTAAAAAAGCATTTTCTATTACTCTTTTACTTCTAGGAGTAAATGTTATTTCATTGCTATCTTCTATTTCTTCTCCTACTCCTACTATTTCTTCTATTTCCCCTCTTACTTTTTCTGCTGTAAGATTTTGATTTTGCAAAACCTTACTTGCAACTCCTGTTCCTTCTTCTATTAAACCATATAGAAGATGCTCTGTTCCTATATAGTTATGTCCCATTTCCATTGCTAGCTGTTGAGCATATTCTAAGGCTTTTTCTGCTCTTGCAGTAAATTTATAATACATTAATTTTAATCCTCCTTTACTATTTGTTTAATTATTTCACATCTTGATATTTCTTGTTCTATAACAGATAATTCTTTTCCAAGTCTTTTTTGCATATTTGCTGGTTTAGTATATAGTATTAGTTCTGCTACTTTTTTATCTGTTAATTCTTTTATTATTCCTAAGTCTGTTCCTAATTTTACACTTGAAAGTAAATCTATTGTTTCTTCTTCACTTAATCTTCTTGCATTTACTAATATTCCGTAGTCTCTATATATTTTATCTTCAAGCTTAAGTGAATTTTTAGCTAAATACTTTCTAGCTATTCTTTCTTGTTCTATTATTTTTTGCGATATTAGGTTTAAGTTTTTTGCAATTTCTTTTTCTGTTATTCCTAATGTCTGATTATTTGCTATTTGATATATGTCACCTTCTGCTTTGCTTCCTTCTCCATATACTCCTCTTACATTCATTCCTAAGTTGTTTACTATATTTAGCATTTTATTTAGGTTTCCAGTCATCTCTAATCCTGGTATATGTACTAATGCAGATATTTTTAGTCCTGTTCCTACATTTGTTGGGCATGCTGTTAGGTATCCATATTTTTCATGATAGCTATAGTCTACAAGTTTTTCTAATTTTTCATCTATCTCAATTGCTAAATTAAGCAGATTGTCTACATCTAATCCCGATGTAAATACCTGTAGTTTTATATGGTCCTCTTCATTTACCATTATACATATATTTTCTTCATCATTTATTATTATTGCTGTATATGGTACTTTTGTTTTTGCAAAGTCGGGACTTATTATATGCTTTTCTACTAATGTTTGTTTTGTTAAATTGTCTATATCTTCCATAGCTATGAATTTTAGATTATATCCTAAAAGAGGTGTTACCTCTTTTAAGGTATCAAATACTTTTTTTAATTCTTCTTTTGTACATCTTGTTTTAAATGGTATTCCTTTTAGATTTCTTGATAATCTTACTCTTGTACTTAATACCACATCTGATTCTTTTCCATTTTGTATATACCAATTCATTATTTATCAATCTCCTTTATTTTATCTCTTATTTTTGCTGCATCTTCATATCTTTCTTCTTTTATTGCTTTTTCTAAGTCTTTTTCTAATTTTTCTTTTTCTTCTTCTTTTGATGTCTTTTTAGATACTTTTGGCTTTATTTTTGCTTCTTTACTTTCTATTCCTTTTATCCCTCTTCCTATATGTTTTGCTGTTCCATGTAAGTTTTTAAGTAATGAGTCTATTGCTCCTGAAAATGTATCATAGCAATCACTACATCCAAACATTCCTGTGTTGATAAAGTCATTGTATGTCATTTTACATGTTTTGCATTTTACTTCATTTGTACTAAAGCTTGGTAATAATGAATTTTCTGCATAGTCATTAAAGAAGTCTCCTAAAAAACTACTAAAATTCATTGGTAAGTCTATTTTATCAACTCCTAACTTTCTTGCACAGTCTTGGCACAAGATTAATTCTTTTTTTACTCCATTTATTATTTGAGTATATCTAAAGTTTGCTTCATTTTTTCCACAATTTTGACACAACATGTTAATTTCCTCCTTATTAATTTATTTTTTAAACTAAGTTTATAAGCATATTTTTAAATATTTTTGCTCTTATTTCATCTTTTGTTTCTTTTGGAAGTGTTAGAACTTTATCACTTGTTGCTCCTTTTATTAGTTTTGCTTCCTTTTCATCTATTATGTCATAGTCTAAAAAGTTATTTACAAATATTTCTACTTCTTTTGCTGTTATGGTATCTCCTATACTATTTATTGTATGCATTAAATAATCACTATGAGTAATACTTACTTTCTTTATTTTTATGCACCCTCCTCCTCCTCTTGAACTTTCTACATAATATCCTTGCATTGGCGTAAATCTTGTTGATATTACATAGTTTATTTGAGATGGTACACAGTTAAAGTGCTGTGCTAAGTCATTTCTTTGTATTACTGCTAAGTCATCATCTTCTAGCATTTCTTTTATAAAGTCTTCTATTATATCTGATATTTTCATAACATTCTCCCTTTTTCTACATTTTTCATCATTGTTTGACTTTGACTTTCTTTGACTTTTAATAGTATATACCCTTTTTCATAAATTGTCAATAGGTTTTATGTAAAATTTTCAAAAAATATTTTATGTTAATCTATGGACTTTGTTGGTAATATATGGTATAGTATATGCACCTTCCTATAAAGAATATAGAAAGGAGGTAGTATCAGTTGAAGGACTGGATAAAGATATTCGCTCTTATTATTTTATACATAATATTATCTGACAAAGATAAGAGTTGAATCAAAAGAGAAAAAACTAGGAGGTGCAACTCCTAGTTTTTTAGGTCTTATCATTGAAGAACTGGATAAGTTATTGAACTAATTATACATTTTTTTCCTGTTATTGTCAATACATACAAATTTTATTTTTTTGTTATAAATATATAATTGCTCTAAAACCATTTGTCTTATTTTGATTATATCTAAAAGAAGTGTTCATTCTTCCACCTGAAAAATGTCCTCCTCTATCTACAACATTTCCTACATCAGTTATACTAGTTTCAGTTGACCATTCTCTTACATTTCCTGCCATATCATATATATTACACTGTATATCCAATGCATTTGTACTAGATAATATTCCTTCCCCAGTTTTTTGCACTGTTCCTACAGTATTCTTTCCATTTTGTATAGAATAATTTAATGAATTATTTTCTTTTGCAAATGTTTGTATAAATACAATTGCTGTATCCCATGTATAGCTATTAATTAAGTCTACTGTAAAGTTAGTATTACTATACATCTTCTTTACTACATTTGCTGCATTTTGTTGAGTAATATAGTTATATGCATATATTCCAGATTTAGTTACTGGTATTATTTCTTGACTAGAACTTGCATTTCTAATTCCTGTAGTTTCTGGATCACCTGCTTCATATCTTGCTATATAGTATCCACCATTTTGTAATGTTTTTTGTATAAATTCTCCTAAATTTTTTGATACTGTATTTCCATATGTACTATTTGATAATTCTTTATATGCATCATTTATAAGATATTTATCTGTTTCATCTTTATAATCTTCTGCTAATTGTATTAATTCTTTATTCCCTTCATCGTCAAAAGTGTATCTTCCTAATAACACTTCTTTACTATTTTCTCTATTATCAATCCTTATTGTTCCTACTGGTATCCATACAAACTGATTTCCTTTGCTTCTTTCATCACCAGCTTGTATATCTTGTATTATAATTCCATCTGTTACATTATCTTCTGGATTTATTATTTTGAACCCTGCTGGAACTATAACTTTATTTCCATAACTATCATTTACTTCTGTATTTGTTTTTTCTTCTCCTGTAACTAAATTAAGTGTACTTTCTATTGGCTTTAGTTCTTCTTTATTTTCATTTATATAATTACCAATGGTATTTGATATTTCATTTAATTTATATAATTCGTTTTCACTTGAGTTCTGATATATTTTTTCCTTCCTCAGCTCTTTTAAATATTCCATTTCCACCTAGGCTAAAACTTAATGTAATTCCTGATAATATTAGTAAAACAATTATCGTTATAACTAATGATACAATAGTTATTCCTTTTATATTTCTTTGATTTATCTTATTTAATAACTTATACATATTAAATTCCTTAATATTTTTAGTACTGTTTTTTCTTAGTTATCAACCAAAGGGGACGGGCTTTTTTGGTTGAAAAGACAAAAAAGCCATATATTTAGATACGTCTAAAATACATAGCTTCTTTTCCTCTTTCTATGTTAATTTTTTCTTTTTTATTAAATCTTACGATATATATATATATATATATACAGCCTCAACGGTTTTAAGCATTTTTTACTCCTTAATATTTTTTATATTATCTTTATATACTTATATAATGTTTTTGTCAACTTTTATATCATAAAAATACACATATTGACGAATAATGTCGATTATGATAATATAATGGCATAAAAGATTTTAGAGGGGAGGAAAAGAATATGTATTCATCAAGTTATTTAAAAACAGCTAGTAGCATTGCTGATATATCAGTATGGTTAATAATTTCAGTTGTTTTAGCTATAGTAGGTGGATTACTTGTTTATTTTTTATTTTTAAGTAAAAAGAATGAAGGAAAATTCAAAGGCTTTGTAGGTTGGCTATACGATTTCTTATCATTCAAAAAGATGTTTATGGAAGCTTTATTAAAAATAACATACTTAATAGTTGCAATATACATCACACTTTCTTCATTTGCAATTATAGGAACAAGCTTTATAGGTTTCATAGTTTACTTAGTAGTAGGAAACTTAATAGCAAGATTAGTATATGAATTTTCTTTAATCTTATTAGTTATATGCAGAAATACAACTGAAATAAACAAAAGTTTAAAGGGAAATACAAAATCTGATAAAGAAAAATAATAAATATTAAATTGAAAAAACTCTATTATTGATTTTAATTTATATTAATATTCAATAATAGAGTTTTATTTTATATTTTCATATTTTTTTATCTTTAGCATATATTTTATTAAATTTCTATATAAGGAGTCTAATTATGGAAAATAATTTTAAAGATGATGCTAAAGAGAATAATCAAGATGAATTTACAAAAGTAGATTTTAAAAGTGGTGGTCAAAATTTAAAGATGCTTTTCATATCTTTTATAAAAAGTCCTATCAATACTTTTAAAAATGTAGCTAAGGCTAAAGATACTAATATTTTTAATAGTAGTATAATTATTCTTCTTATCTGGGCTGTTATAGTATTTATACATTCTTTATTTAGTTACAAATATTCTGGCACATATTTAATATTAAATATAATTAGGGATATTACTATACCAATATTATCTGTTGGATTTTTAGCTTTAGTTATTCACTTCTTAAATCCCAATAAAGATGATAAATATTCACTAACAAATGCTGTTACTGCTTCTATACTATGCAAAGCCCCTATAATCCTTTCCAGTTTTATATCTCTACTAAACATTATTACAAGTAAATCATATGTAATAACTACACCTATAACATATTTTTGCACATGTATAAGTATAATATTTACATTTTTTGCAATTAAATATTTATATAAAGATTCTGATGACTCAAAGTCTTTTAAATCTTTTGTAGTTGTTCAAGCAATATATTATGTAATTTACTTATTCTTATCATTCTTAAATGTTACTCTTATGTAATTACAATATAATTATTAATATTTACCATTTAGTCACATTAAATTTACTCTTTTCTATTGAAATATTTTACAATTAAATATATAATGTAGTTGTAAATCTTTTTAGTAGAAAGGAGAATTTTTATGAATTTAAACATAACAGGAAAAGATTTTGAGTTAACTGATTCTATTAAAGCATATATTACAGAAAAGGTTGGAAAGTTAGAAAAATATTTTGGAAGCGATTTTGATGCTGTTGCAACTTTAAAAATTGAAGGTAATAACCAAGTTGCTGAAATAAGAGTTAATATTGGTAGTGATGTTTTTAAAGCAGCTACTGCTAGCAAAGATTTATATGCTTCTATAGATAAAGATATTGAGATATTAGAAGGTCAAATAAGAAAGAGTAAAACTAAAAGAGATAAGCAAAATATGGTTGAGACAATTAGAATGAATAGTCAAAATTCTAATGAAAGTGTATCTAATGAAGGTGAAATTATTAAAACTATTTATTATAGTATAAAACCATTAACTGCTGAAGATGCTAAGCTTATTTTAGAAAGTGATCCAAAGAATAAGTTTTTACCTTTTATAAATGTAGAAACAAATAATGTTAATGTAATATATAAATTAAAAGATGGCAAAAATTTCGGTATTTTAGAGCCTGAAAATTAGTATACTTTAAAGGGAGATTTTATATCTCTCTTTTTTCATGTTTTAATTTATTATTTTTGAGGAGTAGATATATATGAAAAAATATGATGTAATTGTTGTTGGTATGGGTCCTAGTTCTGTTTTCTTAGCTTATGAACTTATTAAATTAAAAAAAGCTAAGTCTGTTTTATTAATCGAGGAAGGAAGAAGAATTGAAAAAAGAAATTGCCCTATAGAAAATCTAGGTAAATGTACAAAGTGCAAACCTTTTTGTAATATTACTAGTGGTTTTTCTGGTGCTGGTGCTTTTTCTGATGGTAAGCTTTCTTTATATAATCCTGATGATGATGATATTTATGTTGGTGGTGAACTTCATGAGTATATTGGTGTTAACAAAACTAAAGAACTTATTGATTATACAGACAAAGTATATCTAAGTTTTGGAGCCGACCCTAAGCTTCAAGGCATTGAGTTTAAAGATGAAGTTAATATGTTATATAAAAAGTCTAAAAAGGAAAATATTAATTTAATTAGTATTCCTATTAGGCATTTAGGTACAGAAAAAAGTCACGAGTTATATTTTAGCTTAGAAAAATATTTAGAGGAAAGTGGTGTTGATTTATTATTTGATACAATTGTATCTGATATTATTACTGAAAATGGTGTTATTAAAGGTGTTAAGGTAAAACCTTCTAATAAAATTGATGATGAAAGTGCTAATTTAGATGATATTTTAGCTGATAATGTTGTTCTTGCAGTTGGTAGAAAAGGTGCTAATTGGTTAAGTAATTTATGCCAATCTCATTTTATAAAGACTTCTCCTGGAATTGTTGATATTGGTATTAGATATGAACTTCCTGATGATGTTATGAAAGATGTTAATAAGTATATGTATGAAGGCAAGTTTATAGGTAAACCTGAACCTTTTAGAGATAAAGTTCGTACTTTTTGCCAAAATCCAAGTGGCTTTGTTTCTACAGAAGTTTATGATAATAACCTTACTTTAGTTAATGGTCATTCATATAAAGAAAGAAAAAGTCACAATACTAATTTAGCAATTCTTGTTTCTCATCACTTTAATTATCCTTTTGATAATCCAATTGAATATGGAAGAAATGTTGCTAAAAATTTGAATGAACTTGGTAATGGTAATGTTGTTGTTCAAAGACTTGGTGATATTTATAGAGGTAAAAGGACTTGGCAAGTTGAATTGGATAATAACAAGGTCGAACCTACTTTGAAGGCTGCAGTTGCTGGTGATATTACTTTTGCTCTTGGATATAGAACAATGACTGATATTTTGCAGTTTATTAGGGAAATGGATAAAGTTATTGAAGGCTTTGCTGATCCTAATAATTTGCTTTATGGCCCTGAAATTAAATTTTACAGTAATAAACTTTCTATTTCTAATGAGTTAGAAACAAGTATTAAAGGCCTTTATTCAATAGGTGATGGCGGTGGCCTTACTCGTGGTCTTATGATGGCTTCTTGCTCTGGTGTTCATTTAGCTAGAGTTTTAGCTAAGAAAATTAAGTAAATTTAATAGAAATTATTAGAATATATAGAACACAAAAACATCCAATTTTATTTGGATGTTTTTTATTATTTAAAAATTATTTATTATTCTGCTTTTTTTGTTGTTTTCTTTGTTGTAGTCTTTTTTGCTTCTTTTTTTGGAGCTTCTTCTGATTTTTCTTCTACTGCTTCTACTTTTTCAGTCTTTTTAGCTGCTAATTTTTTTGTATCTACCTTAACAGCTAATTTTTTCTCTAATCTAGATTTTTTTCTAGAAGCTGCATTTTTAGAAATAACTCCTTTTGTGCAAGCACTATCTATTTTGCTTTTTGCTTCTGATAATAATTCGATAGCTTCTTTATCTCCATTAGCATTTGCTATCTCATATTTCTTTACAGCTGACTTATATGCTGATTTTATCATATTATTTCTCTTTGTTTTCTTTTCTGCAACACTTACTCTTTTTATAGCTGACTTGATATTTGGCATATTTTGCACCTCCCTTTAGTGTATTCTACTATAACATTTGTTATTATACCATGTTTTTTCAATTCATGCAATAGGTAAATTGTAATTTTTGTAAATTAGCATTATGGTAACTATATGTTTTTTTCCAAAAAGTTTTTAAGATTTTCTAGTTCTTTTATGTATTTATTTTTTATATTACTATATATTTGTCTAGATTTTTCTTCATCATATAAATGAGATAAACTATTTTTATCTAACATCATTTGAATCCAAATATCTCCATTTTTTATTATTTTTGAAGAAAATGCCATATTTATAATTGCTCTTGGGCTTGATATATCATCTGAATATCCATTATATTCTAAAAAGTCCTTAATTGTTTTCCAGGCAAGTTCAAAAGTAAATTCATATCTTTGCAAAGTTCCATCAATTATGATTTCTGTTGGAACTTCCATAAATGCTTCTTTTAATTTATTTAATGCTTTTACATAATCTTTATATCTTTCTTCTAATCTTTTCATAATTTTATACTCTCTTTCTCTATAGAATTTAAGAATTGTTTATTTTTTACATTCTGAATAAATACTACATCTATTTTATATTCTGTATCTATTTTGTCTATATCATCCAATATTCTATATTCCTTATCTTGCATTATATATTCTTTTATGACAATGTCTATATCTGAATTATATTTATAGTCTCCTCTAGCTCTTGAGCCAAAAATATATATTTCTACATTATTTTTTATTCCCACATTTTTTATTTTATTTATTATTTCATCAGAAAGTCCAAACATTTTTCTCCCCTTCTTTATATTATATTATTTTTCTATTTTTGTAAAGCATAGTTTTATAATTATATAATCCTCAAAGGGGAAGCTGAAAAATCAGCTCCCCCTTTAAGTCTCATGCCTCCTTATATTTTTTGTACAATCTTTCTAGTTTTGAATATTCGTCATAAAGTTTAAACACTCTATAACGCCTGTCATTAAAGATTGCATCTAATATGCTAATGTTTTCCTCAGAAGTTATTTGTCTTAACTCTGAAATTAACATTCTTAGCACTTTAGAATTTACCACATTTGCCCATGGATCACTTTTTCCTTCTGCTCCTCCTACAATGACGTAGTTTTCTGCATCGAATCCTATCAGCTGCAAATTTTCTAATTTTTCTTGCAGTTGGTATTTTGTCTCCATAACCTCGTCGTACCTTTTTGTCCGGCATTCGATTGTTGTAATCAATTTGATTCCTCCTAATAAAAAATTAGTATTAATATTATACATCATTTTACATATAAAGTAAACATATTTTTTATTTTATTCTTTAGAAAGAAGATACTAATATATATACTAGTATCTCCTTTTTATCTTCTTTAATTAAATTCACAAAGTTAAGCTAAAATTAAACTATCTGTTAGCTAATTGAGATTCAGCTTGTTGAATCATTTTCTTAACCATGTTACCACCTATTCTACCAGCATCTCTAGCAGATATATTTCCATTGTATCCATCTTTTAAAGATACACCAACTTCATTAGCTACTTCATATTTAAATCTGTTAAGAGCGTCTGTAGCTTCTGGAACTGCTTTGTAATTGCTGTTGCTTGATGAATTTGCCATCTAGTTTCACCTCCTAAAAGTTTTTGCTTGAAAAGTTATTTCCTTTTCACTATATAT
>ERZ1643246.1966-NODE-1966-length-20907-cov-5.062152_pt1 | contig 20907 bp, 21 predicted proteins | sample MGYA00579265_ERZ1643246 | MGnify/ENA primary metagenome ERZ1643246 (study PRJEB29033, sample SAMEA4952261) | chicken gut metagenome | biome: Broiler Chicken; feature: Gastrointestinal Tract; material: Caecum | place: Ireland | collected 2018 | study: Broiler...
GTATTATATATTAAATATCCAAGTAAGCTTCCTACTAAAATTAAACTAAATATTCCAATATCTTCAAAACCAACGACTAAGGAAATTAAACTAAATGCTATAAAGGCGATTGCTGATAATCCTCCAGCTAGTCCATCTAGACCATCTGTTAAGTTTACAGCGTTACTACCTCCAACTAATACAAACAAAATAAATAAACCATAGAGCCATCCCATTTCTAAATCGATATGTAGTGTTCCTACTACCCAGGATGTCTGTCCGCCATTTCTCATATATATATAGAAAAATCCAATAGCAATTAATACTTGCATAAATAATTTTTGATAGGTAGTTAGTCCTTCATTTTTACCTCGTTTTATCGATAAAAAATCATCTAGAAAACCAATACATGCATATCCTAGAAATACTAGTAAGACAATTCCTAGATTTGATGTATAAGGTATTTTATGTGTCAATGTTAAAGCAATAGTTGCGACTACTGTTGGAATAATAAATATTAGTCCACCAATGGTTGGTGTTCCCTCTTTTTTTCTATGTGCTTCTCCTACAAATACACTGATTCTTTGGCCTAAATGTAATTTTTTTAATATGGGAATTAAAATTAGTCCTAATACTGTCGAAGATAGAAAACCTATCATTATTGCAAAGACAGCTTTTGTCAATAATAGCATTTTGTTCACTCCGTTTCTCTTGCAATATTATATCATAGTTCTTACTTGATTATGCATTTTTTGTTTTTTTAGACAGAATTTTACACCTCTTCTGTTCTAGGTAATGTTTTTACTTTTTGATTATTTGTTTCTAATAATTTTTCTTGTTCTTGCTTTGTTTTTTGTAACTCTTCTTCTTTTTCTTTTAAATCGCTTAACAATTTATTCAAATTACTTAGCAGTTCTCTACATTCGGGAATAGTATCCATATAATCTTTAAAATCCACTTCAATTTTTCTTATCATCTCTTCTAGTTTATTTGATGTTTTACTAATACTAATTGCAGCATCTTCAATTTTTGAAATATTTTTTTCTATTTCACTACTATAGTCAATTACTGAAATAATTCTATATCTTTGCTGTCTTAGTCTAGGATTTAATAAGTTTCTCATAAAATATAAATAAGCTGCTGTTGCGAATGCTACTGCTCTTGCACTTCTATTTCCTGGTATTAACATTGGTAGTGCTATCATTTGTAGTAGACGTCTATTTTGTCTATTCATTAATTGTACCCTATACTGAACTTGTTATGTTATCGATGTTGATTCACTTACTTTCTTTTCTAAGTCCTTCAATAAGAAATCTTGTTCACTTTGAAAAGCTATTAATTGATTATTAAAGTTTTCAAAGTTATAATAGGATTCCTTTAATTTATCAAATTGAGCTTCATCTAATTCTAATTTTTCTTTGGTATCTTCTACCTTATTAGTAAGTGTTCCTGTTTTTTCTGTTACTTCTTCTAATTTTTCGGCAATCATAATATAAAGATCAGAGTCTTTGATTTCTGAGACAATATTTTTATTTTTAAATTCATCCATATATTGGTCTACTATGTCTGTAAGATAAGCCTCTGTTTCTAAATCTTTTATATCTATTTTCATTTTACTTTTTAATTCTTCTATTTTCTTTATGATAATACTAAGTTGATATAATATTTCTTCTGCTTCTTTCGAATCTGTTAAGTCTTCTGATGCTTGTTGTAAAACGTTATATTCATAAATTAATTTTTTTAATTCTATTTTTATATCTTTTAATTTTTCTTCATATTCGGCTACTATTTTTTTATCTGTAATTTTTTGAAAGATATTATTTTCTTCTAATATTTCTTTCTTGGATTCTGGTATTGGTATTATCGTTTGTTTTTGTTCTTTTACTTCTACTTTTTTTTGTTTTTCAGTTACTTCTTGTTGCTCTAGTGATTCTTCTTGTTGTTTATTTGGTTGTTCTAGTGTTTCTTTTAACGTAATATTTTTGTTGTTTTCTTCTAGAGATACTTTGGCTTCTACTACTTTTGGATATTCTTTTTTCTCTATTGTTATTATTTTTTTATCAGGATAGGATACTACTTCTTTACCATCGATGGTTTTCGGATATCCATAGTCTGTAAATTTTCTATCATTTGATTGATAGTCTTCTATATAGATAGCACTTTCTCCTAGTTCTAGTTTGTTTGCTTGATGTAATTCTTCTGTTTGTAGAGCCTTAGCTTGCGCTCTTTCTTCTATTTGTAATCCTTTGGCTTGTAAGCGTTCCTCTTTTTGTTCTTCTCTTAGATTTAATAATGTTTCAACTGTTGTTCCGGCAACAGAAATTGGTACAGCAACTAAAAAAGAAGCTAGTTGGAGGTTTTTCACCTCTTTTTCTAACTTTTTAATTCTCTCTTGCTTTTTACGTTTATAATTTTCTTTTAATTTTTTCTTCTGGTTCGCAGTAATGATTATTCTTCTTTTTCTATCTCGCTTACCACCTTTTACTCCAATTGCCTCGTTCATTTTGTTCACCATGTTAAGTGTATCATAAAAGTAGGATTATTTATAGTTTTTCTTGTTTTTTTCTTTTTATTATACTGTCAATTTTTTAACTTGATTTAAGTCAGTGATAGCTTTTATTCTATCTTCTTTTACTTGTTTTCTTTATTTCTACTTTTTCTTTTTATTTTTATTCCTTTTTCTAATAATAAATCTTCTGGAATATTTAATCTATCCTCTCTTATTTCCTGCATAGTAGTAGGAGCCCTGGACTCTATTGTTTCACATTGTTGCTTCATACAATTCATTATACCATTAAAAACTGGTTCTTCTCCAACATAACAATCAATTTCATATATTTCAGGAAAATCTTCTACTTTTTTTTGGAATTGATAGGCATCCCTATACCTATCTATCATTATTTTTAGCCAGAAACTCTGCAAGTGGTCATTTTGATCATTAGCTGTTTTTATTCTACTATCTAACGAATTGCAAATAGAAATTCCTTCATTTAATAAATCTCCAGATTTTAATAAATATTCTAAGCATTCTTCTTTTATTTGAGTATTATATTGTGACGTATTTTCTGGTTGCTCTTTCACATATTCAACAAAAATAGAAACCGCTTTTCTTTTTATTTCATATTCGTTACCCTTTTCAGGATTATAATCTTTGCCTTTTAAAAAGGTGCTAGCTCGTTCTTTTTGAATTTCTAGAAGATGTCTTGTATAATTTAGGAAATAGTCTAGTCTTTTGTCTTTTAAATTTCTTTTTTCTATTTTCTGAGCTAAAAAAAGATATTCGGTATATAAACCTAATTTTTTATCAATTGTTTTTTCTTCTGGAAATTGTTCTTTTAATTGCTTTAATTGGTCTATAATGCTTGGTGCTTCTTCTAATATTTTAGTTTCTACATCGTTTACTTCATAGTCTTGAAAACTGGAAATATAATTCCACATCTCACTATGTGTGATAGTTTCTTTGGCGTCTATTTTTTCTGCTATCTCGGCTAACTCTTTTCTTTTACTAGTTTCTCTTTCTGAAAAAAACTTTGATGTGTTTTGTCCTTGAAAACTACTTCCTATAATTCTGCTAAATTGGCTTGAAAATAAAGCTGTATTTGCACCACTATAATAAGCAAGTTTCAATTTTTCTTCTACCGGTAGAGTTCTAAAAGTACCCGTTTCCATTTTTTCTTCATTGACTTCCATTATTTTGGCTAAAAATTTCTCTGCTACTAGTAGGTATTCTCTAGCTGGGAAAGAAAGTTCTTCTATTGGAGTTGATAATAGACTTCTAAATTCTGGTTCTAGATATTCTACGTATCTATCTAATAATCCTGATTCTTTTGCTTCCTTCTTAATTTGTTCTATCAACTGATTCATTTTTTGATATCTTTGATCTGATATTATTACTCTTTCTTTAGAAGGATAAACTTCAGATAGTTCTTTGGATAATTCGTCTAATGAAGAAGCTAAATTTTCTAACTTCGCTAATTCTTCTAAACCTTTATTTGCTATTTCATTAAGCTCCTTAATTTTCTTATACCCTAAATCCTCTACTTCTTGCTGTGACATAGAACCACTTTCTATTAAAGCTACTGTTTCTTCTACTATCTTATCACCTATCACTTTATTTTCTTTTGGTATTTCTTTCTGTCGTGCCAATATTCTTTCTTTATAATTATTTTCTAATTCTAATGCTGATATATAAAATTCAATTCTTTTCTTATGTAATTCTTTCATTTCTTTTATTGCTTTTTTATATGGTACTTTTTGATAGGAAATATCTCCTGTTTTATTGTTTCTTACTTTTTTTCGTAATGACCGTTCATTTATTAGTGTATATTATATTATCTTTTTATTAATGTCAAATTATTATTTCATATTTACATAATAAAAGAATGCCTAGGGCACTCTCTTTAATACTTCTTTTTATATTTTTCATTCATATAGTCTTTAAAATTATATTTTTTTCTTCTGGCTAGTTCTTGTAGTATGTCTTTAAACTTATCGATATTTTTTATATTAATGTTTACTTTATCTATATCTTTCCATACGTCCTCTAGGTCGTCATTTTCTTTATAAGTAAATAATTCATCATCCCAGCAGTAATTGCTTGGAAAGTGTGCTTTACTATATTCTTTCATTCTCTCATCCATATAGTGTTTATGAATATCTCCTTTGATTTCTTCTCTTTTCCATGGTTCTGAATGTTTTTCAATTTGTTCATAGTAAAGAGTAGCAAGACAGTCTCTTAGCACTTGTATTCCTTCATCTTTAGTATCATACTTATATAGTTTTAATGGTTTTCCATAGCTTACATAAATATGATTATCTGAATCATTATAAACAGATACTGGCACTACTTCTACTTTATTTTGAACTGATAAATTATAAGGTCCGGCAAATAAGTTTTGACATAATAGGTTTTCACTATCATTCCATCTTCCTTCCGGGAATATTAAAATACTATTTCCTGCTTGTAATACTTTATTCATTTTAATTACAGAGTCTTTTCTACTTTGTTTATCAAATCGATCTACATAAATTAGACCATTTAGCCAGATAAAAAGAGTTCTTATTTCTACATGTAATTGTTCTGTTGCACCAAAAAGAGAATAGAAATTTCTATCTACTGTTGCTATTACAGCAGGACCATCAAAGTAGAAAGAATGATTACAGGCAAAAACATAACTTTTATGTTTCTCTAATTTTAATTTTTTATCTACGGTTATTTTTTGCTTATACACCACTCTTAATACTGCTTTAAATATTATACTAATTGGTTTATGTAATACTCTTCTTATTGTTAGACCAAAACTGGTGGTGAAGTTATTAGTATCTTTGGTGGCTAGCTTTTCCAGTCTTTTAAAAATAAACCTTTTCACTCTACATCAATCTCTTTCTTTTCTTCTGCTTTTTGTAATTTCTTAAAATCAATTTTTCCTACTCTAGTTGTTGGTAAGCTTTCCATATACTCATAGCTTGTTGGCCAAGCATATTTTGGTAAGTTCTTTTTGCATAACATCATTAAATCTAGTGTTACTAATTCTTTGTTTTTATGTTTATTTTTTAATACAATGAAGGCCTTAGGCACTTCTATTTTTCTTTTATGTGGTATTCCTACTACTGTACATAACATTACTGATGGATGAGTTTCTAATAATTTTTCAATTTGATTGGGATAAATATTATACCCTGATGAAATAATCATTCTTTTAGATCTGTTGATAAACGTGAGATAGCCATCTTCATCCATAGAGCCGATATCTCCGGTATGTAGCCATATGTTTCCATCTTTGTGAATGTGTAGAGCTATATTTGTTTCTTTTTCATTATTATAATATCCTAACATTACTGTTGGTCCACAAACACAAATTTCACCTTGTTCTCCATAAGGAACTTCTTCATCAAACTCTGAAAAAATACCAACATAAATACCAGGCAAAGGAATTCCAATCGCACCTTCCTTTTGTTTTTTAGGATCTCCAAGAGATACTCCACAAACAGCTTCACTTAGGCCATACCCTGCACTTACCTTAATATTTGCTCCATGCTTTTTTAGAAACTTATTGAGCTTATCTTGTAAATCTTTTTTTAAAGTGTCACCACCTACTAAAACGCATTTTAAAAAATCAAGGGATATATCTTCTTGCCATTCTGATAAAAGAGATTCAAATAAAGTAGGAACTCCCATTAGTATTTGTGGTTTATATTTTTTTATCATTTGGCAGTATTCCTTAACATTGAATTTGGGTCTTATAATTACATTCATTCCTATCGTTAATGGAAATAGGATACTATGAACAATACCAAATCCATGGAATATTGGCATTAACGCTAAGCAAGTATCTCCTTTTTCTAAATAATTTTGTCCAATTTTAGCACTTTTAATAAAAGCTATTAAATTCCCGTTGGATAGTACTACTCCCTTGGGTGAGCCTGTCGTTCCTCCGCTATGAAGAATGATGGCAGGATCATCTTTTTTTCCTCTTACTGCATACTCTTTAAAATAAGTATCTTCAGCACTTTCCATAAAATCATGCCACATTATATATAATCTATTATTTTTAGAAAATTTTATTTTAATTTTATTATTATGATATCTTAATTTATTTATCCAGGGCATATAGTTATTTAAGCTTACTAAAATAACCTTCTTTATTTTTACTTTTTTTATAATATTTTCTATTTTCCAATAGTTACTGTCAATTGCGATAATAATATTGCTGGCGGTATCATTCATGGATGTCATAATTTCGTTTTCTCCACTAGCAGGATGTATGAAGTTTGCTACTGCTCCTATTTTGTTTATAGCAAAAAAAGAGACTAGTCCTTCTAATGTATTAGGAAGACACAAAGTGACTACATCTTTTTTTCTTACTCCATAATTATATAATCCTTTGGCACAATTATCTATACGATTTAAAAGCTCTGGATATCGTACTTTACGTCCATAATAATCTAAACATATATTATTTTCAAAATTTAATGCTTGCTCTTCAAAATAATTATATATAGAACTATCTGAAACATCTAAGTGCATATCTTCTTTTGTATAGTATTTACTCCAAGGAGTTTTTGGTTCTTTTTTAAAATGAAAAAATCCCATGATTATTACACCATCCTATATTATTTAATTTAACTATACTATAGATAATTATAAATGTAAATGACACTTTTTATTTTGTTACTAAATTATTTCATCTATACTTATTCTAAAAGTAATCTTATTGTTCCTCCTTCTTCTAGTTTTTCTCCTGCTTCTGGAGACTGGGCTACTACTTTTTTTCCATTACCTGAATACTTGATTGTAAAATTGGTTAATTTTTTCTTAGCTTCGTCTACGGTTTTTCCTACTACATCTGGTACTTTATGAGTTGGGATATCCGTCCATTCTAAGTCTTTTTTCATTTCTCCATCTTGTTTTTCTATTCCTAGGGCATCGATAATATCTAGTAAAATTCGTCTGGCGATTGGTGTTGTTGTATAGCTAGAAAGTAGTGCTGTGTTTTTGGGATTATCTATTGCTAGATAAAGGACTGCTTCCGGGTCATTTGATGGTACTACTGCCATAAAGGACATAATATAGTTTCCTACTAAATATCTTCCATCTTGAACCTTCTGGGCTGTACCTGTTTTTCCTCCTATTCTATATCCTTCGATATAAGCACTTTTTCCTCCGCCTTTAGCAACGACACTTTCTAGGGCATGTCTCATGATTCTTGATGTTTTTTCACTAATTACTTTCCTTATTTTTTTCTTTTTAGTTTGTTCTATAATACTACCTGTTTCTTTTTCTGAAATACTTTTTACGATATATGGTTCATAGAGTGTTCCGCCATTTACTACTGCTGATACTGCTGTTACTTGTTGAATTGGTGTTACACTTACTCCTTGACCAAAGGCTGTCGTTGCTAGTTCTACATTTCCTACTTGATCCAGATTAAATATAATTCCTTTCCCTTCTCCATTTAAGTCTACTCCCGTCTTTGCACCAAAACCAAATTTATCGATATAATCAAACAATGTTTCTTTTCCTAGGAGTTGTCCCATTTTTACAAAACCCGGGTTGCAGGAGTTTTGTAAGACTTGTAGAAACGTTTGTTCTCCGTGACCTCCGGCTTTCCAGCAACGTAGTGTGGAACCATCAACATTGACACTTCCTGCATCATAGAAATGGTCTTTATTTAGGTCTACTACGCCTTCTTCTACAGCAGCAGATGTTGTGATAATTTTAAATGTTGAACCTGGTTCATATGATGCCCAGATGGGTAAATTTCTGCTTAATACTTCCTGCGTGTAGTCTTGATATTGATTCGGATTATAATCTGGACGGGACGCCATTCCTAAAATTTCTCCATTATTGGGATCCATGACGATTGCTAGAGCCATATCTGGTGAAAACATATCTACAACATTATCTAGTTCTCGCTCTAAAGATTTTTGAATATTAATATCGATAGTTAGAGAGATATTCATTCCATCTTGTGGCTCTACATAGATATCCGATAGATTTAATTTATTTCCTTTGGCATCAGAAAAGTATTTTATTGCGCCACTTTTTCCGGTTAAATATTTATCATATTGTAGTTCCAATCCTGATAGACCTTGGTTATCAATACCAACATAGCCTAAGCTATGAGATAGCATATTTCCATAGGGATAATATCTTTTGGCTTCTTTTACTAAATAGACTCCGTCTAATTTTAAGGCAGCTATTTTTTCGGCAACATCATAAGATAATCTTCTTCCTTCAGGATGAACACGTTCTATTGATGTTTCTTTATAGACATGTTCTTTCATTTCCTCATAACTTACTCCTAGTATGTCTGCTAGAAGTGTTGTGGTTTTCTTTTTGTCTTTTATCTGGTTTGGTATTAACACTAGTGATGTTGTGGTTAAATTATCTGCTAGTACGACTCCATTTCTATCTAGTATTAGTCCTCTATCCGCTTCTAATGGTAAATCTCTACTCCATAAGTCGGATGCATACTCATTTAATTTTTTATAATCAATCATTTGCACATAAAATACTCTTAAGATAATAAATATAAATAGTAATAATAATATTAAAAAAATAATTTTTATTCGTTCATCAATCTTTCTTAGAAACATAAGTCACCTCTACTAGTTTTTATGTTTCCGTTTGTGAAAAAAGAACTCATAGTTTGATATATAGATATTGCTATAGATAATGTTTTTTAGTGTTACTATATTTTTTAATATGTAGTGTATTTCCTCTAATTTTTTACTAAATTCTTCTGCATTATTTACGATAATAATATCAACCATTTTATTAAATTTACCTTTATAGTAAATTACTTCTTATCATACTTACCTTTTCTATGTTATTTATTGTTTTCTAATTTAGCATATGTTATTATTAGTCTAGAAGGTGGAGTTATGTATAAAAAATTAGGTGTTTTTTTAGTCTGTTTTGCAATTTTACTTTTAATGTTAGGCCTTGTTTACTTAGCTTTTGGATGTGAATTTTCTTTTATTTCGCAATTTTTTCAAAGACCAGATATTCGGGCAGTTAGGGATTATTTAAATGAAAAATATCATAATGATTACTCTTCTTCTAATATTTCTTTTGTTACAACTATTGTTTAAAATCAGGTAGTACAGAGTTTGTTTATACTCAACCTTGCAATGGTAGACATATTACAGATTATATTTACCAAGTTTCTAATCCAGACTTCGAATTTTATGTAAAAGAAGTGAGACATTCTAGTTCTAAAATTAAGCTTACTAATGTAGATAAAAAAACACAATCTGAAGGATTCTACGATACTTATCTTAGTGCTATCATGAAAGAAAAATTAGAGAAAAAGTTATTAAAACAATTTAAAAAAATATTTCCTTCTATTACCTTTATTGAAATGTATGACGGATTAGGTATTGATAATCCTACTATTACTAATCTTTATCAATATCTTAGTAAAGATTTTCAAACACTTACAGATGCTAATATTTCTTTAGAATCCTTTGTTACTTATCTTCCTAGTATTGCAACAGATATTCATATTCATATTAAAATTCCTGAGGATATTTCTAATGATAATTTTCAATCTATGGTATCTCAACTTGTAGAAATGGTTCAAAATAGTGTTGTTCCTTCAGGGATTAATATACAGCAAGTTTTATTAGAATTTAATAATCAACTTTATTTAGATTATTCTTCAGGTGTTGTTCGTTTAGAAAAAGGAGACAATATTTATTTTTCTAATTCTAAGGTTTATCCTTTGGATATTGTAGTTAGTAATTCTATATCTCAGGGAGATATTTCTTATCAAGATTTTATGAGTTTATCAAAGAATAGTTTTTCTATTGAATATTAAAGCCATCTTTTCAGATGGCTTTAATAGTATATATTTTTTAGTTCACTACTTATATCTTATTTTCTTTTGGAAGTATTTTATCTAATACTTGATATGCCGCTTCTTTGGTTTTGCAAGTTACTAAGAATCTTCCACTATGGCAAAAATCAATATCCTTAATACCCGATACTTTTTCTAATTCTTCTTTTTCTAGTCCTGCCCAGGCTTCAGGAAATTGTAATCTATCTGTTTTATCTTCTAATGACTTTTTGATAGTTTTGATGCCATAACCACCTCGATTCGATGGATACATTACAAATAATAGATGATTTCCTGCTTCTTCTTTTAGTATTGTCTCTTCATAGGGTAAAAACTCTTCTAATTCTAAGTAATCTTTTGTCTCATTTTTTATTTTCTCTAAGATAATTTTTTTGGCTTTTATTTTTCCTGAAATATTAGATAAAAGTTCTTCTAATATGGACTTTGCTAATTCTACTGCTTTTATAAACTGGTCATTTTCTGTTTGGTTGCTACCATAACTTGGATTAAATAATTTTATTACATCACTTATTGTTTTTACTTTATAGGATGCTGTTATTTCTGGAAATATTCCATTATCTATAGCATCAATTCCTTCAATTAATTCTTTCTCCATCATGGTATAGGCTTCTTCTATATCTTCCATGTTTTTCTGCTTTAGAAAATCTTTTCCAAACTCTCTAAATAGTAGTCCAAATGATGAATATTTTATTCCATTTTCTCTTACTTCTGCATCTGGTCCATGATGATCAAATTTTCCTCTTCCAATATCATAAACGATAGCATCAGGTCGTAGTTTATCCTTTTCTATCTCGGAGACTCTTATTACCTTTATATCTTTTTGGTATAAATCTAGAAAAGCAGTTGCGAACACTTCATCTGCATGCATCGTACCATTATGTGTTACATATTTTGCTTCCTTTAATTTTGACACTAGTTTCATATTTTCCTCTTTTCTTGTTTCATTATAGCATGCTTTTCTTTTTTCTTTCAATAAAAAAAACAACGCCTTGGTCAGTTTTGATTGCTAGTTCTAATTTTTACATACATTATGATTATATAGCTATAGGGATTATTTTATATTTTTTGTGATTTTCTATCACATCATTTTTGAATTGTTTTTCTACTTTTATTTTTAATTCCTGTTGTTCTTTTATTTCATCCAATAACTCCTTTGGTAATAAACTACGTGCTCTTTTTATATTTTCTTCTATTAGTTCTTTTTCTTCTGCTATTCTTGTTTGCTCTTCCCTTGTAGTAGCTTTTTCTTTATTTAACTTGGTATATTTTTCTATACTATCTTCCATTGATTGATATATTCTTATTACTTCATCATTACTTGATTCTATATTCTTTTTACTTTTTGTGATTTTTTCTAGTGCTTTCTGAATTATTTCTAATTCTTCTTCTGCTACTATATTGTTTATAGTTGAAATATCCGTTAATGAATTATAAGTATTTACATAAATATTTATTCGTTCATCTTCGCTGATACTATAATCTGTATATCCAACGTATTTTACTCCTTTATTTTCAAAAACAAAAAGGATATCGCATTGTATTTGATGATTATTTTTTTCTATCGTTATTTTACCTAGACTTTCTACTTCTTCCATGCTTATCCTCCATTATTTTTTATTTTTCTTCTTTAAATACTACTTTTACATATTCTTCCTCTGTTTCATCTTGTCTTTGAGTTAATTTTAATGTATATGTAATTGTTTGTTTTTTGTTTTTGTCTAATCTCAAGTTTTCTATTTTTTTCTTTCCTTCTAATAATTCATAGTTTTCTTCACTACTATATAGTTCTATATCAATATCACTATCTTTTTTTGGTAGAGATACTTCTATTTTATATTTTTTTGACTCTTTGTTTATCTCATCATCAATATAATTTGTTACTTGGATACGGTATTCTTTACTTTGATTTTTTCTAACATTATTCATGTTAATTTCAATATCTACACCTTTTTTTAATTCTTCACTGGTTAAAGGTACTTTGATATCATATTTATTTTTTTGATATTCAGAGTTTTTATTAATCATTACAATTGCTAATACAAATACTACTATGCATAATATTAGAAATATTGCTAATAGAAGTCCATTTTCTCGCTCTTTTTTGTTTTTTTGATTCTGTTTAGATAGTTTTTTTCTTTTTTTGACCTTTGTCATGCTTTTCCTCCTAATATATTTCACCTGTATAGTTTTCTAATAGATCTTTACATTCTTGACTTTTTATTTCTACTCTTTTTAATAACTCATTATTTCCTTTTAAAAACTCATAAATATCATCATCTTTAAAACCTATTTGGGAAGCATCTTTACGAGTACTTCCGTAATATATTACCTTTATATTTGACCATATAATAGCTGATAGACACATCGGACATGGTTCACAAGTACTATAAATTATACAGTTACTTAAATCTTTTGTATTTAATTTTTGACAGGCTTTTCTTATGGCGTTTATCTCTGCATGAGCGGTTGGATCTTTAGTTTTCAACACTTCGTTATGCCCTGTTGCAATTACATGTCCATCCTTATCTGTAATTACGGCTCCAAATGGTCCTCCATCATTTTCTTCTATTCCTTTTATAGCTTCTTTGATTGCCTCTTGCAAGTTTTTCATATACTTCTCTCCTAACTAGTTAACCGGGTTATTATTTCAAGTAGCTTTTGTGTAACTAAATCTGAAGGTGCAGTTTCTACAGTACTAGCTAATACTGAGTTAGATACATCTTCATTGATAGTTGTATCCTTTGTTGTTGTACTAGTAATTTCTATAGTACCATTGAATAAGACTGCATTATCTGCCGTTATGTCTAAACTAATTCTTGTATTGCTATCGTAAGAATTACCTTCTTTTAAATTGGTAATTTGTGAATTATATCCGAAATTTGCACTAAATTCTTCTGTTGTAATTTCAGCAACTATATCATAATTTGTATTTGTTTTATTGATAGAGATATCACCAATATTGGTATCAGTACCATTTGTTATTTTAATATTAGTTTTGTCATTATTTTGAGTAATATTTAGTTTTGTTACTAATTTATTATCACTCCATATTTCTAATACTTGAGTTTCTCCTTCATAAAATATTATAGAATCATTATTATTAGTAATTTCATATTTTTTTATTTGCCCTATTAATTTATCAATATAGATATTTATTGTTATAGTTCCTAATCCAGATATATCTTCTTTTGTCACCTTGGCCTTAGAGAATTCTTTATCATATCCAGTCATGATTTGATTTGCTTTGGTATCTTTTTTTAATTCTTCTAGAATATTATTTGAAAGTTCTACTATATCATTTTCTGTCAAGGTAATCGTTATTTTTTTACAATCTTTTTCATAAGTTTCTGATAAATATTCTTTTTTCATATTATTAGCTGTTGCTTGTGTTATTTTTTCTATCATATATTCTGTATTTTCTTTTGTTGTAGTTGTAGAGTTTAAAGATTCAAAATAACTATTATTACCATTATTAATGTAATTTGGTGTTAAGCCATCAATGTAATAATATTCTGTTGCATTATCTACTAAATATTTTATATTTGCTAAAGATTCTCCTGATAATTTCGTATCATAATTTATTAACAGTTTCTTTTGTTGCTGATCTTGTATCATTGTTATTTGTGTTTCAGTATTACTTAAGTTTCTTAACAAATTGGATAATACTTGATAGTCTGGACTTAATGTTGATAAAGCTTGAAAATATTCACTTTGTAGATTCATTTTTACTGAACTAGTTGTTTTAAAGTTCTCTTCTAGGCCGGTATTTTGATTACCATTGTTTACTAGTTCTACCATATTTTTTCCCATTACTTTGACTACTCTTTGAGCAACATATTGAGCGGAAGAAAAATATGATAATGTTATGCCCGCTATTAGTAAGATTAGTGCTCCTAGGAAAATTATTATAATTTTTGTTTTTTGTTTTTTTATTTTATTACTATCCATATACTTACTCCCTATTATGTATTCATTATATCAAACGAAAAAAAGAATGTCGATAATTTTATAGAAAAAGGCTTTCACTTCTTAAAGTTTATTTTCACTATTTTTTACTATTTTGATTATTGTTTTATAAAATACTACTGCAAGTGTAATTAAACTATCTTAAAAACTATCCTTATCTAATATTAACATACACTAATATAGTTTATTTTCTATTTCAGTATATTTTTTATTCTATACAAGACGATAGTATACTTATTTTATAAGGAATGATTTTTTCCATTGGTAAGCCATTACTTGTAAATTCTATAGATATTGTTAAATTGATTTCTTCTCCAGGATTTAATTCTTGGTTAGTGATATCATTATGATTTATAATTACTGGTAAAATCATATTTGCTTGTGCATTACTATTTAGATAATCAGGGCTTTCTGATAGGCCATCAATTTTAGCTTTTAAATTACCATTATTTTTAACAGTAATAATATAAGTTAAAGTATCTTTTGGATTATTTAACTTAAATTCAAAATCTGCTGTTTTTCCATTATTTTCTATTTTACTTGTACCTGTTGGTAATATTTCTCCACCTTTGATTGCTGTACCTTCTTGAATTCGCACTATTGATACATCATATATTTTATTTTTACTTTCTCTTTCTTTTAACTTTAAAGCAATTAGTGTAAATCCTATACTTAATACTATTATAGTGAGACATAGTATCGCAATGATGGCATTTTTATTTTTTACTAACTTTTTCATGTACACATTCCTTCTTTCTTTTCTTCTAGAGAACCATTATAACAATAGGTATAACTATTTAGTCCTTCTGATAATGTAATTTCGGCATATATTTTATGATCTTCTATATAATACCAGCTACTTGCTTGTGGATATATTTCATTATTTGTATCACCAGGAATATATTGTATTGGCATTGATGAATCATCTCTTGGTTGATTTTTAATATTTTTATTTATCATGTATGTTTGTAATTTTTGATATACATTATCCATATAAGTGAGAGCTTGTTCTTTTGTTAATGCTTTTTCTTTATTTGTAGATAATTCTACATTATCCATAAATTCATAGGATATTTCATATAAAGACCATAGTATTTTATTTGGTTCTGTTTCATCTATATTCAGGCTTTGTGCTTTTTCTTGGAGTGTAGATGATATTGTTTCTACAGGAGAAGATATGTTGTTTTTTGTTAATTCCGATTTCAAGTTTGTTGTAATTTCATTATATATTTCTGTATCACCATAATTAATTATTGTTATCTTTTTACTTTCTAGTTGATTATTTTGTATTAATATTTGAATTATTTCGGTAATGGCATTAGTAATTTTTTTTGATTCTATATCTTTATTTGCTAATATGGTCGCTTGCTCATTTTCAAAGAAGATATTAGAAATTTGATTCTCTTCATTTATTATTAACAAAAACCCTGGACCTGTTTCTATTTTTATTTCTACACTTGTTTTATAGTTTCCATACATAAATAATCTTTCGCTACTGCCAAGTGAGCTTTCATATTCTGGTATTACTTTTACTATTAGAACAACAATAATAGCAATTATTACTCCAATTACTTCTATGATGAATAAAACTCTATTCATTTTTACACTTCCTTTAACTACTACTAAATTTAGGACTTAGAGTGAGTGTTATTTCTAATCCTGCTGTAATTGGTGTAGACTCTGGAATACTTTGTGCCGTTACATAACCGATTCCATCTAGATTTACTTTTACACCTAATAGACTTAGTAGACTATTTGCTACTTTAGAAGATAAGCCTGTTACATTTGGTATTGTCAAATTCTGATCATTAGTAATTAAATAGTATCTTTATTGGTAATTGTATCTCCTTTTTCTGGATATTGTTTTATTACTTTATTTCCTGTTCCTAATACTGTATAAGTCATGCCTTGGGATGTTAGTGTGGTCTTGGTGGATTCTAAATCTTTATTAATAAAACTTGGCATTTCATATTCTGTAATAGGTATTTCTGGAGTTGCTGTATCATCATTTCCATAATATTTAGAGGCATTATTTACTATTTCTTTGATAGCATTTGATAATGGTTTTTGACTTCCTCCTGATGGTCTTTTTACAGACGCATAAATAATTAATTTAGGATCACTTTTTGGATAGATTCCAGAAAATGAAGAAATAATATCTTCTTTTCCTGATAAGTATCCACTGCCATCTTCTGATGCAATCTGAGCAGTACCTGTTTTTCCGATAAGTTCTCCACTTGGAATTCTAAAACCACTTCCAGTATTTCCTATTCCATTGACACAATCATCCATTAATTGAATTATTTTAGCAACTGTTTCTGAGGATGCTACTCTTTCTATTTCTGTTCTCTTGTTTTTTAAAATTACTTCTTTTGTAGAAGGATCTACTACTTTTTTAACAATATATGGTTCTAATAACATTCCATCATTGGTTAGAGAAGTCATTGCTTTTACATTTTGAATTGGTGTTGTTGTGATACCTTGACCAAATCCTGCATTATAGATTTCTGTTTCATACTTGAAATTTAGTTTTCCAGCTTCTTCGTTTGGTAATGTAATTCCTGTTTTTCTACCAAAGCCTAGTTTTTTAAAATATTCTCTTAACATAGCACTACTCATATGACGATTAATTAGATTAATTACTCCGACGTTACTACTCATAGCATAACCTTTATCAAAAGTAATTACTCCCCAACCATTACGATCCCAGTCACCTATCTGGGTACCATCAGTTGTTGTATATACTCCAGATAAATATGTTTCTTGTCCATTATAAACACCATTTTCCATGGCTGCCATATACGTAAATGTTTTCATAGTTGAACCTGGTTCGTAAGGGGATGAGATAGTAGGGTCTAGATAATTTGTAATATTTCTTAAATTAGGATCAAATGATGGTGTTGTTGCAGTTGCTAGTAATGCACCTGTTTTTGCATCCATAATAGTAATATTAAACCATTCCCAATCATAATCTATATCAGCATTATTTAAGGCTTGTTCTACAAAGAATTGAATTTGACTATCAATTGTTAGATAAATGTCTTTTCCTTGAGATGCTTCTTTTCTTACTTCATTAGTGTCCGCAATCTTATATCCTTGTAAATCTTTTTGATATTGAACGTATCCATCTTCTCCTTTTAAAATCTTATCATAGTATTTTTCGATTCCCATTTCACCAGAAATTGTCTCTTCTCCTGTTTCATCATTTGTTGTTGATTTTGCATATCCTACCGTATATGATGCAAAATCTCCTCTTGGATAATATCTTCTAAAACTTTCTACAAAATCAATACCTGGTAAATGAAGATCTTCTATTTGTTTTTTTGTAAGTTCTGATAAACCTTTTCCTTTGGTTCCAAATTCTGTCTGATAAACATTTTCTTTTGATAGATATCCCAATACTTCTTCTTTGGTCATTCCTAATATTGGTGCTAAGGCTTCAGCTGTTTTTTCTTTGTCTACTACATGTTGTGGATTGTCTTTATCAGTCGTTCTTTTGGGACTTAGATAAGCAATCAACTTATACGAAGAAACATTTTGCGCTAAAGCATTTCCATCACTTGTATAAATACTGCCACGTTTTGCCGATAATATCTCTGTTTTAGTTGTTCTTTTGCTTTCTAATTCTTTTAAGTTTATACCATCTATTTCTGTTGATAATCCTAATTGGATAACTCTACCAATCATACAAGCAAACAAAAAAAGAGAAGCAAAAATTACTATCTTTGAATATCTGATATTATTTTTCTTTCTCTTTTTTGCCTTTTTCATTTCCTCACATCCTATTTTTCATCTTCTGTTACAGTTTTTATATTATTATTATTATAACTTAGTCCTTGTTGTTCTGCAACTTCTTGGATTTTTGTAAGGGAAGCTAATTCATTGATTGTCATTGCTAAACTTTCATTTGTTTTCTGTTGTTCTTCTATCATCTTTTTTTGCTTTTCCACTTCATAGTTGATATTAGCTAGTGTTGCTTTTGAAAAAACAATGGATACCGGAGAAATTACTAACAAGAATAAAGCTAAAGTATAAATTAATTTTTCAAATTTAGACATCTTAAGGCGCTTTTTTACTTTTCTCATTGTTCCTCCTTCTTTCTTATTTTATTTTTTCTATTACTCGAAGTTTGGCACTTCTTGCTCTATTATTATTTTTTAGTTCTTCTTCACTTGGAAGAATCGCTTTATTTACTACTAATTTAAAATCTGGTAAATATTCTTCTGGAATATTTGGTAATCCTTTTACTTTATCATCTATTTTACATTTTTCTTTAAAATATTGCTTTACTATTCTATCTTCTAGAGAATGGAAGGTAATTACTACTACTCTTCCTCCTACCTTTATTAAAGATAAGGCTTGCTCTAGGGCAGGGACTAAAACATCGAGTTCATGATTTACTTCTATTCTTATTGCTTGAAAGATTTGTCGTGCGGGATGCTTGTCCTTTCTAAATTTCATTGGAACAGCACTTTTTATTATTTCTACTAGTTCTAATGTTGTCTCGATTGGTTTTTGTGCTCTAGCTTCTACTATTTTTTTGGCAATATTTTTGGAAAATTTATCTTCCCCGTACTTATAAAATATATTGGTTAATTCCTCTTTCGTATAGTTATTTACTACTTCATAAGCAGAAAGAGGATTGTCTTTATTCATACGCATGTCAAGTCTTGCATCTTCATGATATGAAAATCCACGAGAAGCATCATCTAGTTGAGGAGAGGATACTCCTAAATCAAAAAGGATGCCATCTACTTCATGGACATTTAATTTGTTTAATTCTTCTTTTAAATTTACAAAATTACTTTTGATAATAGTGAAGTTAGTACTAATCGCACTAAGGCGACTAGTACTATGCCGAATTGCTTCACTATCTTGATCAAAGGCGAATAGGTTCCCTCTTTTTATTCGTTTCAAGATGTAACTACTGTGTCCTCCATAGCCTAAGGTACAATCTACAATTATACTATCTTCTTTTAAATTCAAAGCAGATATTGATTCTTCTAATAATACACTAATATGCTTTTCCACTATAAATCCACACTTTCGTTAAATAAATTTTCGGCTATATCAGACATGTTGATGGAAGCAGAATTGAAAAAATTATTCCAAGCGTCTTCTGACCATATTTCTAACCTATCACCAGTACCGATGATGATGCATTCTTTTTCGATACTAGCGTAATTAATTAGTGGGGAGGTAATATTAACACGGCCTTGCTTGTCAAATTCTGCTACAGTAGCACCTGATAGAAAGAAACGTGTAAAATTTCTTGCATCTTTTTTGGTAAATGGTAAGGATTCTAGTTTATGGACGATTTCTTCCCAGCGTTTTTCGGGATATGCAAATAAGCAATTTTCAATCCCTCTAGTGATAATAAACTTATCACCCAATTCTGATCTAAACTTTGCTGGAATAATTAATCTTCCTTTATCATCGATTGAATGATGATATTCTCCCATGAACATATAAATCCCCCACTTTTTACCACCAGCTACCACTGATTACCTATATATTAACTCAAAAAAGATGTATTTGTAAATATTTGCTAGTGGATTTTTCTAGTTATTGACAGATTATTGACAAAAAAAATAAATCTTGTTCAGATTTACTTTTTTATTTTTCATATTAATTATTTTGCTTTTCCAGTACTCTCTTGCTGTTTTGCTTCTGTTTTACTCACGATTAATACACTTTCAGCATAATTTTTTAATGCTTCACATTGATTTATTGCAAGATATTGATCTTCTTTGGAGCCAGATGCTAAAGATTGAACCATTGATTCCATTGATGATATAAACATCCCTTGTGGAAGATCTTCTCTTATAAAATCATTTGCATTTGGACCACTGATAGATAACATTATACTTGCTAATTCATGGATGTTTTTTAAAGCAGCTTGGCATGAAAGTGCTGTTTCATTTTCAGTTGTTTTTTCATCTTCTGTATTAAAACCTATAGCTTCTGCTTGATTACATAATTCTTCCATTCTCTTTAAAGTAGCATTTGTTCTTTCTGCTTTTTCATTATAATCATCTGATGAATCCATAAAATAAGCAGGCAAGTCATCGAGATATCTTCCGAAACAAAATCGTACTTGTTGTTTTACTTCCTCTGCTTCTGGTTTATCACTTCCTGTAATGGTTTTTAAATATAAGCAGAACATTTGGTTTAATGCTTTGCTTCGTTCTAATATAGTAGCATCATAAGAAGATAAACTTATTATTTTTTGTGCTTTTCTTAAAAAACTTATTGGTTCGCTTATTGTTTCACAAAAGTCCATCACACTTGACGTATCTGATGCAGTCTTTTCTACATCTATTATCCCTTTCATTTCTTTATCCAATTTACATCTTTCCTTTCTTGCTGTCATATTATAGCATAAAAGAAAAGAAATGTCAATTGACACTTTCTTGGTTGCAATTTTAGTCATCACAGGATTTTTAACCTATTTTAGTGAAGATATTTTCTCGTAAAACAATAAGCTATGGTACTTGTCTATCCACCCTAATTTTTTAGGTTAGAGTTATTTTCTCAATTTTTGATATATTACATATCCTTGTTCTTGATGTTCTTCTTCTGTTAGTCCATCGCTTAT
>ERZ1643246.1967-NODE-1967-length-20898-cov-33.307585_pt1 | contig 20898 bp, 24 predicted proteins | sample MGYA00579265_ERZ1643246 | MGnify/ENA primary metagenome ERZ1643246 (study PRJEB29033, sample SAMEA4952261) | chicken gut metagenome | biome: Broiler Chicken; feature: Gastrointestinal Tract; material: Caecum | place: Ireland | collected 2018 | study: Broiler...
ATGCAAAGCATCGGCCCCTACGCAGATATGTGGCAGGGGAGCGTGTGCGGCGAGCGGGGTGACCGGGGGAGTGCCGCGACACGGAAGGGTATTGGCGGGGCGAGGTGCGGCACCCCTCCGCCGCCTGCGGCGGCACCTCCCCTTGCAGGGGAGGCTTTGGAGGTTTGCGGCGGGGGGGAGGGGGGGACGGCTGGTTGACGGATGCTGCTGCGCAGGGGGGGATTGGCGGTTTGCGGTGTGGTGACGCAAGGGCGCTGCGGCGGGCGTGAACGCCCGCCCTACATTGTGGCCGGGAACGGGCAGCGACGGGTAAGCGGCAGTTTGCCGCGAGGTTTGGCGGCGAGGCGATGCAAAGCATCGGCCCCTACGCAGATATGTGGCAGGGGAGCGTGTGCGGCGAGCCGGGAGGGTATTGGCGGGGCGAGGTGCGGCACCCCTCCGCCGCCTGCGGCGGCACCTCCCCTTGCAGGGGAGGCTTTGGAGGTTTGCGGCGGAGGGAGGGGGCGGCCGCTGGCTGGCGGATGCTCCTGCGCAGGGAGTGCGATGGCCGGGAGGGCCTGCCCGGTTTTGCGTTGTACATAACAGGGAGTTTTTGGGGGCGGGAAGCGGCCAGGATGGGGAAATTTGGAATTTGTTAAAACGTAAAAAATATGGCATTATTTTTGGTGATTATCCCAACTTGAAAGTGGGGGAAAATGCATATATAATAAATTCAATTAATAAATAAAACGTGCTTTTACGGCCGCTCCGGCGGCGGGCGGACCTGCAGTTTCAGGGGCGGTGCCGGGCGCGCGTTTTGTTTATTGTATGAGGCAGAGAGAACCGAAAAACAATCAGACATTTTAGGAGGTACGAACATGAAAAAGCTAACCAAACATGCTGCGCGGCTGGCCAGTATTGGATTGTGCGCGGCGATGCTGCTGACCGCCTGCGGCGGCAACACCAACTCCGGGTCCGGCGCTACCGGCGAGACGGGCAGCACTTCCACCAGCACAGAGGGCGGCGGCGTATCCGCGCCGACCGGCGGCGGCGACGGCGTGCTGGATGTGGGATATTCCCAGACGCCGGACAGCCTGACCCCCTTCCGACAGGAAGGCAACCGCGACGCGCCCTACATGAACCTGATGTGCGAATCGCTTGCGGTTGTTGACTCCAACAAGGAGCTGCAGCCCTGGATCGCCACCGACTGGTCCACCGAGGACAACGGCTTTACCTATACCATCAACATCCATGAGGGCATCACCGACAGCGCGGGAAATCCGGTCACGGCGTCGGATATTGCCTGGTACATCAACACGGCCAAGGAAAAGGCACTGAAGCCGGTGTTTGCCAAAGTCGATGTGGCTACTGCTACCAGCGATACCTCGCTGGAGCTGAAGATGAACAATAACATCGTGGGCGGTTTTGAAAAAATCATGACTGACAGCTACGCCATCAGCCAGGCTGCCTTTGAGGCAAGCAGCGATGAGTTCGGCAGTGAGCTGGTCAGCACCTCGCCCTACACTGTCACCGAGTTTACCGCAAACTCGGTCCTGACGCTTGAGCTGCGCGACGATTACTGGCAGGATGTGAACAATCTGCCGGAATGTGTCCGCCCGGTGGTCGAGAAGATCAGCTTCCATTCCATTCCGGAAGCCTCCCAGATGGGCATTGCACTGGAAACCGGTGAGATCGACATGGCGATGCGTGTGGACTCCTCCACTGGCGCCCAGTTTGTTGGCAACGACAACTACACCGTTGAGCTGACCGAGGGCCATCAGGGCTGGCAGCTGTTCTTCTCCGGCGCCGACACCAGTGTTTGCGCCGAGGACGTCAACCTGCGGCAGGCCATCTGCTACGCCATCGACGCTGAGGGCTTGATCACCGGCCTGTGCGCCGGCTACGGCACTGTGATGTACGATGCGCATTCTCCCGTCATGGTTGGCTACAACCCTGAGTGGGAGAACGAGGAATACTATCCCTACGATGTGGAAAAGGCAAAGGAATTGCTGGCGCAGTCCAACTACAATGGCGAGACTTTGAATCTGCTGGTTTCCAGCGCCACCTTCAGCCAGCGTCTGGGCCAGATGGTGCAGAACTACCTGCTGGCTGTTGGCATCAACTGTGAGCTGACCTTGGCGGATACTGCTTTGTATATGGCTACCCGTCTGGATGGCACCAAGTATGATATGGTCATCAACACCATCGGCGGCACCTACCTGTCGGATGCCTGGGCTATCCGCTATGACCCGGCCGCCTACGAGACCGGTGACGCTACCAGCCGCCACGACTATGACCTGGCCGAGCTGCTGTACGCCACCTGGACGCCCGACGGCTGGACCCAGGAGAATATCGACAAGGTGCACGAGTACCTGCGCGACAGCGCCATTGCTTATGGCATGGTCAACCCGCAGAATATGACCATCTGGCGCAATGACCTCGACCTGCAGAACGAGGTCAAGGAGATCGCCGGTTATATTGCCCCGGCCGCATCCACCTTTGGCAATATCTGAGACACAGCCTGATAACTGTGCGGTTATCCCTTGAAGCATTGACCGAAACTTAGCTTTCCGGTTGTTCCGGCGAGCAGCCGCCGACGGCGCCCGCTTGCGGGCGGGCCCCAGTAAAATTTGGGGCCCGCTTTGTTTGGAACAGCGGCATGGGAGGAAACAGAATGGGAAAATACATTGTAAAACGTCTTTTGTGGATGATCCCCATCGTGCTGGGCGTGGCAATATTGGTGTTTACGCTGATGCTGTTCTGCCCCGGCAACCCGGCCGAGATCATCCTGGGCGGTACTGCCACTGAGGCAGAGATAGCGGCCAAAACAGAGGAACTGGGCCTGAACGACCCATACCTGGTGCGGCTGGGAACCTATTTGAGCGACGTGTTCCTGCATGGAGATCTGGGGGCATCCTGGTCTACCAATGTAGACATTATGTCCACTATTTTGGAACGTCTGCCCCGCACCATGATTTTAACCATCGTCACGCTTTTCATTGCCTATGGCCTGGGCGTGCCGCTGGGCATCATCGCGGCCACCCACCAGAACCGCTGGCAGGACACCGCGTCCATGCTGGTGGCGCTGATCGGCCTGGCCATCCCCAACTTCTGGCTGGCTTTGATGCTGGTACTTTTGTTCTCGGTCCAGTTGGGATGGCTGCCGGCAATGGGCATTGACAACGGCATCTTCTCGTACATTCTGCCGGCGATCTCCGGCTGTATGACGGCCTTTGCCACCTGCGCCCGGCAGACCCGCTCCAGCATGCTGGAGGTCATCCGCTCCGACTACATCACCACCGCCCGCTCCAAAGGCGTGCCGGAGCGGCAGGTCATTGTGAAGCACGCGCTGAAAAATGCGCTGATCCCCATCATCACGATGTTCGGCACCAGCTTTGGCACGCTGCTGGGCGGCATGATGATCATTGAGACGGTGTTCTCCATCCCCGGCATGGGCACCTACATCATCACCGCCGTCAACAACCGCGATTACCCCGTGGTGCAGGGCGGGACCATCTTCCTGGCCATCACCTTCAGCCTGTGCATGCTGGCGGTCGACCTGCTGTACGCGGCGGTGGACCCGCGCATCAAGGCGCAGTATGCCTCGCCCAAGAAGGCAAAGAAAGAAAAAGCAGAAGGAAAGGAGGCCGCCGCAAATGCCTGAAGCCACTGCAACTGCAAGGCCGAAAGTCAAGGCCAAGAAGAACAGCGAATTCCTGCGGGTGATGCGGCAGCTGGCCAAAAACAAGGCGGCTGTGATCGGCCTGATCATCTTTGTGATCGAGGTCATCGTGGCCATCCTGGCCCCGGTCATCGCGCCGTATGATTACACCGCGATGGATATGATGAACTGCTTTGCCACGCCCTCGCTGGCGCATCCCTTCGGCTGTGACGATATGGGCCGCGATATTTTCAGCCGTGTGCTGATCGGCGCGCGGTACTCCATCTCCAGCGGCGTGCTGGCCACCGGCCTGGCGCTGGTGATCGGCATGGCCATCGGCGCGGTGGCCGGCTTCTTCGGCGGCTGGGTGGACAACATCGTCATGCGCCTGCTGGACATCATCCAGGCCATCCCCGGCATGGTGATGATGATCGTTATCTCGGCGGTGCTGGGCCCCGGTTTTGTCAACACCATCATTGCCATGGCCTTTGGCTCCATCCCCGGCATGGCCCGCATGCTGCGCGCCCAGATGCTGAAGGTGCGCGAGAACGAGTATATCGAAGCGGCCACCTCCATCAACTGCAGCCGCATGCGCATTGTGATGAGCCACCTGCTGCCCAACTGCATGTCCCCCATGATCGTGCAGGCCACCATGGGCGTGGCCCAGACCATCACGCTGTGCGCCGGCCTGAGCTTTATCGGCCTGGGCGTGCAGCCGCCCACGCCGGAATGGGGCGCCATGCTGGCGGCTGCCCGGCAGTTTATCCGCCAGGCGCCGCACCTGGTCATCTTCCCCGGCGTTGCCATTGCCATCACCGTGCTGGCCCTGAACCTGATGGGCGACGGCCTGCGGGACGCTTTGGACCCGAAGCTGAAGAACTGAGAGGAGGAACTGCAAGATGAGTGAAAAGACCAAGTTCCTCGAAGTGAAGGACCTGGTGGTGGAGTATATGTCCGACGGCCAGGTGGTGCACGCGGTCAACGGCGTGTCGCTGCATCTGGAGCGGGGCAAGACCCTGGGCCTGGTGGGCGAGACCGGCGCCGGCAAGACCACCATTGCCAAATCCATCCTGCGCATCCTGCCCGACGTGGGCTGCCGCATTGCGGGCGGCGAGATCCACCTGGAAGGCCAGGATATGCTGAAGCTGCCGGAGCACGAGATGCGCAAGATCCGCGGCAACAACATCTCGATGATCTTTCAGGACCCGATGACGGCCCTGAACCCGGTGCAGCGCGTCGGCGACCAGATCGCCGAGGTGGTGCGGCTGCACAGCGACGACAAGAGCCACACCGCTGCCGAGAAGCGCGCCAAGGAGATGCTGGAGATCGTGGGCATCCCGGCGGAGCGGTACTATGAGTATCCGCATCAGTTTTCCGGCGGCATGAAGCAGCGCGTGGTCATTGCCATTGCGCTGGCCTGCAATCCCGACCTGCTGCTGGCCGACGAGCCCACCACCGCGCTGGATGTGACCATCCAGGCCCAGGTGCTGGACCTGATCGCCGACCTGCGCAAAAAGTACAACACCGCCATGCTGCTGATCACCCATGACATGGGCGTTGTGGCCCAGGTCTGCGACGAGGTGGCGGTCATCTACGCCGGCAACATTGTGGAGTACGGCACCAAGGAGCAGATCTTTGACCACCCCACCCACCCCTACACCGTGGGCCTGTTTGGGGCGATCCCCAGCATGAGCGAGGACGAGGAGTGGCTGCACCCCATCGACGGCCTGCCGCCGGACCCCACCGACCTGCCGGAGGGCTGCGCCTTTGCGCCCCGCTGCAAGTACGCCACCGACGCCTGCCGCAAGGGGCCCATTGCCGTGTACAAGACCGCAGACGGCCACGACTGCCGCTGCTGCAACATCGCGAAGATCGCAGAGCAGGAGGGTTGACATGGCACCCGTTATTGAAGTACAAAACCTGAAAAAGTATTTCCCCACCCCCCGCGGCATGCTGCACGCGGTGGACGACGTGACCTTTACCATCGAGAAAGGCAAAACGCTGGGCGTGGTGGGCGAGTCCGGCTGCGGCAAGTCCACGCTGGGACGGACCATCATCCACCTGCAGGAGAGCACCGCCGGCAAGATCTTTTTGGAAGGCGAGCCGGTGAACAACCTGAAGGGCAAGGCGCTGCGCGCCGCCCGCGAGAAGATGCAGATCATCTTCCAGGACCCGTATTCCTCGCTGGATCCGCGCAAGACCGCCGAGCAGACCATCCGCGAGCCGCTGCAGGTGGCGCGCAAATTTTCAAAGGCCGAGATCGAGGAAAAGACCACCGAGCTGATGGAGCTGGTGGGCATTGACGAGCGGCTGCGCAAGGCATACCCCCACGAGCTGGACGGCGGCCGCCGGCAGCGCATCGGCATTGCCCGCGCGCTGGCGCTGGACCCCAAGTTCGTCGTCTGCGACGAGCCGGTGTCGGCGCTGGATGTGTCCATCCAGGCGCAGGTGCTGAACCTGCTGAAAAAGCTGCAGCAGGACCGGGGCCTGACCTATATGTTCGTTACCCACGACATGAGCGTGGTGCGGCATATCTCGGATGACATCTGCGTGATGTACTTGGGCCAGGTGGTGGAGAAGTGCCCCTCCAAGGAGCTGTTCAAAAACCCGCTGCACCCCTATACCAAGGCGCTGCTGTCGGCCATCCCGTCCACCGATATCCACCATCCCACCAAGCGGATGATCCTGAAAGGCGAGATCACCTCGCCCATCAACCCCAAGCCGGGATGCCGGTTTGCGGCGCGCTGCCCCTACGCTACCGAGGCCTGCCGCCAGCCGCAGAAGCAGGAGGAAGTGTCCGCCGGGCATTTTGTGACCTGCTGCCGCATCCACGAGCTGTGAGCAAACCCTGACAACCTCCCCTTCGATCTGGCCGCCGCGCGGAAGCTTAGCGGAGTGCGCCCCAGGAAACTTTGCCGCAAAATCTAACAAAAACGGGCCGCCGGCTGCGTTGCCGTCGCTTGGCGTCCACAAAGGACGCCGGCGTTCCGGCGCCTTGCCACCAACCTGTTTTTGCGATTTTTCGGTGCTTCGCAGTTTTGCCGCCCGGTGCGGCAAAACCAAAGTTTCCTTGCGCTTACTCTGCTTTACCGCGCGGCGGCTGTTTTGACGGCGGGCAAAGGGGAAATTGCCGTGACGCGGTATGGAAAACGATATTTCTGGTTTGCGGCGGGCATCCTGATCAATGCCTTTGGCGTGGCGGCGGTGACCCGCGCCGAGCTGGGGACCCCGCCCATTGCGGGGGTGGCGTATGTGTTCAGCCAGAAGTTCCCGCTGACGATGGGGCAGGTGACGTTCCTGTTCAACGGGATGCTGATCCTGTTGCAGGTGGCGCTGCTGAGAAGGAAATTTCCGCCGGTGCAGCTGCTGCAAATGCTGGTGAACATACTGTTCAGCGCCTGCCTGGACCTGGCGATGGCGGCGCTGGACTGGCTGCGGCCCGCCGGACTGCCGGCCCGGTTTGCCGTGCTGCTGGCCGGGTGCGTGGTGCTGGCGCTGGGCATTGCCATTGAGGTGGCGCCCGGCGTGCTGACCGCCCCCGGCGAGGGCGCGGTGCGGGCGCTGGCCCAGGTGACCGGGCGGCGGTTTGGCAGCGTAAAGGCGGCCTTTGACCTGACGGTGGTGGGGGTGACGCTGACGGCGTCGCTGGTGATGTTTGGCCAGGTGCGGGGCATCGGTGTGGGAACGGCGGTGTCGGCGCTGGCGGTGGGGCGGATCATCAACCTGCTCAACGCACGGCTGCCGCTGCTGCGGCATATCCGCGGGCTGGCGGAGGAAGATTGACCCTCGCAGACCCTTATAAAAGTGTGATATAACTAAGATGGAAAAAGCGCAGGACGCGGACGAAGGCGAAAGCCGGAAACGCGGCCGGCGCTTTTTCTGGTGGCGGAGGGGCGGGAGCGGCAGCGGGGAGAAAATACGGAAGATACGGACGGGAGGAGGGACGCGATGGAAACGGCGGCAAAAACGCCCGCGCGGCGGCGCAGGGCAAAGCCGGTGGAGCGGGCCGAGGTGGAGGCGCTGTGGGCCGCGGTGATGCGGGACGAGGAGGCGGGCGTCAAGGACCGGATGCACGCGGCCGAGCTGTGCGCCAGGGCGCTGGACGAGCGGGAACAACGGCAGCGGGAGCAGGCGGACCGGCAGCAGGACGCCGCGGTGGGGCGGCTGGACGAGGTGCTGCGCGCGCTGTGGGGATGCCGGTCGGGGGAGTGGGATGGGTGAGCTGAAACTGTCGCCCAAGGCGCTGGCGTTTTTGCGCTGCCGCGCCCGGTGCGAGTTTTTGGAGGGCACCACCTACGCCGGCAAGACGACGCTGGCGCTGCTGAAATTTGTGCTGCGCTGCGCTGCCAGCAGCCGCAGGCTGCACATCCTGTCCGGGCTGGACACCGGCACCATTGAGAAGAACATCATCAACAAGGAGCTGGGCATCCTGGAGGATTTCGGCCCGCTGGCGGAGTACCGCCCTGCCGGCAAGGGGGAGAACAGCGCGCCGCATATCCTGCTGCGGACCTCTGACGGCGAGCGGGTGATCTACGTGCTGGGCTACGACAACCGGGCCCGCTGGAAAAAGGCGCTGGGCGGGCAGTACGGCTGCGTCTACATTGACGAGATCAACATCGCCGACATGGAGTACGTGCGGGAGGCCGCCATGCGCAGCGACTACCTGCTGGCGACCCTGAACCCCGACGACCCGCGCCGGCCGGTCTACGCCGAGTACATCGACCACGCCCGGCCGCTGCCCGAATGGGCCCACGACACCCCCGCGCCGCTGCTGGCACAGCTGTCCCGCACGCCGCGGGCAGGGTGGGTCCACTGGTTTTTCGGCTTTGGGGACAACGCCGCGCTCTCGGCGGAGAAGCGGCGGCGCATTGTGGAGGCTGCGCCCGCGGGCACCCGGCTGTACCGCAGCAAGATCCTGGGCCTGCGCGGGCGCAGCGAGGGCCTGGTGTTTGACCTGCCCGAAAGCTGCCGGGTCCCCGCCGCGGCGCTGCGCAGCCGGCTGGACAGCGGCGAGGCGGCCTTTGCCCGCCTGGCCTGCGGTGTGGACACCAGCTACAGCCAGCGCACCGAGGATACCTTCGCCTTTGTGTTCGAGGGCATTTTGACCGACGGGCGCAAGGTCACGCTGGCGGCGGAGGAGCATTCCAACCGGGCGCGGGCCGCGGCGGGGCAGGCGCCGCTGGCGCCCAGCGACATCCCGGCCCTGCTGGAGGATTTCCTGGAACGGCAGCGGGCCCGGTGGGGATTCGGGCGGCGGGTGTTCATCGACTCGGCCGACCAGGCCACCCTGACCGAGTGCCGCAAGCACAAGCGCCAGCACGGCAGCCTGTACGACTTTGTGCCGGCCTGGAAGCGGCTGGGCGTGCTGGACCGCATCAAGCTGGAGTGCGGCTGGCTGGCCCACGGCCGGCACCTGTTTGTGGCCGAGGACTGCGGCCCGCTGCTGGACGAGCTGGAGCGGTACAGCTGGGAGGAGTCGGGCCGGCCGGAGGACGGAAACGACCACTGCATCAACGCCGAACAGTACGCCTGGATGGCGTATCTGGAGGAGATCGGATGACGGGGAGAGTTTGACCCTCGCAGACCCTTATAAAAGTGTGATATAACTAAGATGGAAAAAGCGCAGGACGCGGACGAAGGCGAAAGCCGGAAAGCGGAGCAAGCGCAAGGAAGCTTTGGTTTTGCTGCGTGGAACGGCAAAACTGCGAAGCACCGAAAAAATCGCAAAGACAGGTCGGTGGCAAGGCGCTGGAACGCCGGCGTCCTTTGTGGACGCCAAGCGACGGCAACGCAGCCAACGGCCTGTTTTTGATAGATTTTGCGGCAAAGCTTCCCTGTGCGCACTCCGCCAAACGCGGCCGGCGCTTTTTTGCGGCCTGAAAAGGGGGAGAAAATGCGCTGGACAGAAAGGATGAGAAAAATGCTGCAAAGCTGGCTGGAGATCGAGCCTGCGCAGGGGCGCGGGCTGACGGTGCGGGAGCCGCTGGACCACGCGGCCAACGTGCTGCGAAACCGCGTCTGGTACCGGGGCGACGCCTGCGAGCTGGACCAGCTGTTCAAGCAGCTGGCCGACGACCCGGTCAGCCGGGCGAGGTTCTGGGCCGCCGCGCCGGAGAACGAGCAGATCCGCAAGGCCCACAGCGGCCTGCCCGCCGTGATGGTGGACACGCTGGCGGGCATCGTGCGGGGCGACATGGAGGCGCTGCGCTTTGACGACCCCGCCGCTGCCCGGCGGTGGCAGGCCGTGGCCGACGAGAACGACTTTCCGGCGCTGGTCGCCCGCGCCGTCAGCGAGTGCCTGGTCACCGGCGACGGGGCCTTCCGCGTCTGCCTGGACGCTGCGGCGGCAACGGGGCCGATCCTGGATTTTGCCGGGGCCGACCGGGTGGAGTACGTCCGGCGGCACGGCCGCGTGGCGGAGGTGGACTTTTTGACCCGTGTGGGGACGCGGGGCCGGGTGCTGCGGGAACGCTACGCCCCCGGCAGCGTCCGATATGAGCTGACCGAGGACGGCAGGTCCCTGCCGCTGGACGCCGAGCCGGAGCTGGCCGGCCTGCGGGATGTGACCTTTGACCCCCGCGTGATGCTGGCGGTGCCGCTGCAGTTCTGGCCCAGCGCCCGCTGGCCGGGGCGCGGCGCCTCCATCTTCGACAAAAAGACCGACGCCTTTGACGCCTTTGACGAGATCATCAGCCAGTGGATGGACGCCGTGCGGGCCGGGCGGGTGCAGCGGTACATCCCCGAATGCCTGATCCCCCGCGACCCCGCCACCGGCAGGCTGCTGACGCCGGGGAGGTTTGGCGCGAGCTTTGTGAAGATCGCCTCCAGCGACCGGGAAACCGCCGCCGACCGCATCGAGACGGTGCAGCCGGAGATCCGCTGCGAGGCCTTTGAGAGCGCCTACGCCGCCACGCTGGACCAGTGCCTGCTGGGCGTTATGAGCCCGGCCACCCTGGGCATCGACCTGGGGAGGATGGCCTCGGCGGAGGCGCAGCGGGAGAAGAAGGATGTGACCGGATTTACCCGCGGGGCGATCACCGCGGCGCTGGAGAAGGCCCTGCCCCGCCTGGCCGCCGCCGCGCTGCAGGCCGAGGACCTGCTGGCCGGCCGGGAGCCAGGCGAGTACGCCGGGGCGGCGGGCTTTGGCGAGTATGCCGCGCCCACCTTTGACGAGCGGGTGCGAACCGTGGCCGCCGCGGCCGACGCCGGCATCCTGAGCGTCGAGGCCCAGGTGGACGAGCTGTGGGGCGACAGCCGCGACGACGCCTGGAAGCAGAGCGAGGCGGCGCGGATCCTGGCGCAGAGAAACCGCTGAGGCGGCCTGCCGCAAAGAAAGCGCGGCCGAACACAGCACAAAGCGCGATGCAATGCCGCACCGCGCTTGGCGGAGTGCGCACAAGGAAGCTTTGCCGAAAAATCTAACAAAAACGGGCCGTTGGCTGCGTTGCCGTCGCTTGGCGTCCACAAAGGACGCCGGCGTTCCGGCGCCTTGCCACCAACCTGTTTTTTGCGATTTTTCGGTGCTTCGCAGTTTTGCTGCTTGCGCAGCAAAACCAAAGCTTCCTTAGGCTTACTCCGCTTTTTGTTATGCCGGGTTTCCCCGCGGGAGGGGGGAGCCGGCGGCTGATCGCAGCACCCGAACAGGCCCGGAGGGGCAGAAAGGAGAAACCATGCAAAACAAGACCGAGGAGGAACGCCGGATGCGCGGCCCGGAAGGCGGCCCCGGCGGCCGGGAGCAGCCGGGACCCGCCCTCGGCGGGGAGACCGGGGCGGCGGAGGAAAAGCCGGCCGAACAGGACGACGAGGAAGCTTTGGAGGAAAGCGGCGGGCCGAAGGAGGCGGACGGCCAGGCAGAGCGCATTGCCGGGCTGGAGCAGGCGCTGCTGGACGCCCGGTGCCGGCTGGCGGCCTTTGCGGCGGGGGTCAGCCCGGAGCTGGTCGGCGACGCGGTGACGCTGGCGGTACAGGCCGCCCGCGAGGAGGGCGAGGCGACGGAGGAGGCGGTGGCGGCCGCCCTGGAACAGGTATTGAGGCGGCACCCCGGCTGGAGGGCGGACGCCCGCAGGGCCGGGAACTTCCGCCTGGGGGCCGACGAGCCCGCCGCACCCCGCCCCGCCGCGCCCGCGCAGGACGCGCCGAAACGCTGGAACCGCTTCCGCTGATCGATCTTTGACCACAGAACAAGGAGGAAACTATGGCAAGCAACAACACCATCAACTACGCCGAACGCTGGCAGCCGGAGCTGCTGGAGATCATGACCCAGAACGCCCTGTGCGGGCCGTTTGTGACCACCAACGTCCGCTGGCTGGACGCCCGCACCTTCCACTTTACCCAGATGTCGGTGTCCGGCTACAAGGCCCACAGCCGGGACGGCGGCTGGAACCGCGGCAAGGTCACCCAGACCGACAAGAGCTACACCGTCAGCCATGACCGCGACGTGGAGTTTTTGATCGACAAGGCCGACGTGGACGAGTCCAACGCCACAGCCGCGGTGAAGAACATCTCCGCCGTGTTCGAGCAGACCCAGGCCGCGCCGGAGGCCGACGCGCTGTTCTTTTCCAAGACGGCCGCCGTGGCCCAGGGGGTGAGTGGCTATTACAGCTCCACCGCCGTCGGCGACTACACCGCCGAGGCGGTGTTCGGCAAGCTGAAAACCATCCTGGCCGCCGGCAAGCTGCGCCGCTACCGCGCCCGCGGCGCGCTGATCATGTACGTTTCCAGCGACGTGATGAACGCCCTGGAGCAGGCCCCGGAGCTGACCCACACCGTTGAGCTGACCCGCGTGGCCGACGGCGGCGTGGGCGTTGAGACCCGCGTGACCGAGCTGGACGGCGTGCCGGTGATGGAGGTCGTGGACGACGAGGTCTTTTACGACAAGTTCGACTTTGCCGGCGACGACGGCGGCTTTGCGCCCGCTGCCGGCGCCCACAAGATCAACGTGCTGGTCGCCAGCCCGCTGACCACCAAGCTGGTGCCCAAGATCTCCAGCATCTACTTCTTTGCGCCGGGCGGGCATCCCCAGGGCGACGGTTACCTGTACCAGAACCGGGCGCTGAGCGATGTGTTTACCTTCCCCAACGGCAAGGACGGCCAGATCGACAGCGTTTACGTGGACGTGGATACCGCGGCCGTGAGCTGAAAGGCGGTGTGACATGGCGCTGGAATGCTATGCGGACGCCGCCGACTACCAGGCGCTGTACGGCGATGACCTGACCGGCGCCGCGCTGGACAACGCCCTGTGGCAGGCCAGCCGCGACGCCGACCGGCTGGCGCTGGGACGCATCGAGGCTGCCGGCGGGCTGGCAGGGCTGAACGACCGCTGCGCCGAGCTGGTGACCCAGGCCGTCTGCCGCCAGGCCCACTGGGCCAGCGGCGACGGCGCGGCCTGGCGGCAGGGACTGAAGCGGTATGACATCGACGGCATCCAGATGGAGTTTGACGGCAGCGGCCGGGCGGACGGCGGCATCTGTGCCGAGATGCGGGAGCTGCTGGCCCTGACGGGGCTGTGCTGCCGCGAGGTGGGGCCGTGAGCGGGCGGTGGCCGCGCCTGGTGCGGCCTGAGCTGTGTACCGACGAGGCGGTGGTGACGCTGACCGACGGCGAGAACGGGGACGGCAGCCCCGCCGTGGCCGAGGTGCTGACGCTGCGCTGCCGCCTTACCTGCCGGCCGGCGGAGAGCATTACGCCCAACCGGGATTATGGCGACGGGTCCCGGCGGGGCATCGAGGCCGAGCGCGTGGCGGTCCGCGGCGGCGGCACCGCGCTGTTTGACGGGGACATCGCCCCCGGCCGCACGGTGCTGGCCGGCACGGTGGCGGCGGGCGGCCGGGTGTGGCGCATCGTGCGAAGCTGCCGCGGCCGCGACCCCGACGGAACGGTGAACTACACCAAACTGGAGCTGGAGTGAGGAGGTGCGGCATGACGCTGAAGGACCTGTATGACTGGCTGGCGCCGCAGTTTGACGGGCCGGTGCGGCTGGGCAGCCTGGACGGCCAGGCCGAGCGATTCCTGGCCCTTTACGACGCGGCCGGCGAGGAGCGCGCCCCTGCACGCATCTGCCTGGGCGGGGCGGAGCGCACCCACTGGGACGAGCTGACCGCCCGCCTGGTGCTGCGCTGGGGCAGCGCCCAGCCCGCCGCCGAGGCCGAGGCACGCCGCCTGTGGGACCTGTTTTACGGCAAAACCCGCCTGATGATGGGCGGCGCCCTGGTGCTGTTCGCCGACCCGGGGCCCGGCCCCCGGCCGCTGGGCAAGAGCGGCGACGGAGTCTTTGAATACGAGGTGCGGGTGCGCCTGGTGTATCAGAGATAAAAGATGGGGCGGGTTGGCGGGAAATGCAAATATCCGGGCGGGGCAGACCCCGCCGCAAACAAAAAAGGAGGAAAAATCGATGCCTGCAACGGGTGTGTATCCGGTATTCGAGAACAAATTCAAGATCGGCACCGCGGGGCGTGCCAGCGAGCCGACCGACATGAAGCCGGTGTCCAGCCTGGAGACCTTCAGTGTGGAGATCGACGGCAATGTGGAGGAGTGGAACCCGATGGAGTCCGAGGGCTGGACCCGCCGCATGGTCACCGGCAAGAGCCTGACCATCACGCTGTCCGGCAAGCGGGAGATCGGCGACGAGGGCAACGACTACGTGGCCGAAAACGCCTGGGGCACCGGCGCGGACTGCGACACCAGGTTTGAGTGGGAGTTCCCCGACGGCGCGACGCTGGCCTTTGACTGCGTACTGAGCGTGACCAACCCCGGCAGCGGCGACTCTACCGACGTGGCCGCGCTGGAGTTTGAGGTGCACAGCGACGGCAAGCCCACCTACACCCCGGCCGGCGCGTAACGCCCGGCGGGACGGGCGGGTGGGTTTGCTGCAACATTACAGGAGGAGAGCAACATGGCAAAATTGTATACCTTGGACGACAAGCTGCTGACCGAGGTGCCGGAGGTGCGGGTGGGAGACAAGGTCTACCCGGTGGACAACCGGCAAAAGACCGTTATGGCCATCCAGCGGGCGATGGAGCAGACCGACGCCGACCCGGCGGCGCAGATGTCGGCGGCGCTGCGGCTGGCGCTGGGCGAGCAGGCCGAGCGGGAATTGGCCGCGCGCGACCTGCCCTACCCGGCGGTGCAGGCGCTGTTCGCGCTGGTGCTGGCAGCCGTTACCGGCGAGGAGGCCGAGGCGGTCCAGCGGCGATTTCGCAGGGCGAGGGACGAGGCCTGACCCTGCCGCCGAGGCCGGCTACGACCTGCTGTTTGACGAGCAGGCGATCTTGCAGAGCGTGGCCGCCCAGTACGGGGTGCTGCCCGCGGCCCAGCGGGAGCTGCCCTGGCCGGAGTGGTCCATGCTGGTAGCGGGCCTGATGGACGACACGCCGCTGGGCCGTTTGGCCGCGGCGCGGCTGCAGCGGGACCCGGCGGCGCTGCGCCGCATGACCCCCTGGCAGAAGCGGGAGCGGGCAAAGTGGCGGCGGTTTCTGGCAGGGCGGCGGCTGCGGCGGGCCGACGAGACGCGCCGGGAACAGCGCACAATGCAGACCGCGCTGGCGCGGATGTTTGGGCAGAGAGAAGGAGGGAGAATGCAATGACACAGACAGACTTCCGTTCGGAAGGAGGGGCGGGGCCGGGCGCCGAGACAGTCCGCCGGGCGCGGGCACTGCTGGCGTCCTCCGGAGCGGCCGCGGGGGCGATGGACGCCTTTGAAGGGGGCGCAGAAGGGGCCGCCGCCGCGCTGAAAACCGCGGCCTCGGCGGCGGCCAGGACCGCCCGCGCCACCGCGAAGGCGGCGGCGAGCGCGGCGCGGTATGCGGCCTCCTTTGACGAGATCGAGCGGCTGCCTGCGGCGCCGGGCGGCAGTTCGGGCAGAGCGTCGGGCAAAACCGCCCAGGAGGACGGCGCGGAGAAGGAGGCGCAGCGCGCGCCCGCGCCGCTGGACGGGCTGCGGGCGCGGCTGGCCGGCTTTTGGTCGGACTTTACCGCCCGGCTGGCCCCCGCCGCGGCGGCCTGGTCGGCGGCCTGGCGGCAGATCCGGCAGGCGGCGGCCGAGGCGTGGCGGCAGACCACCGCGGCGGCGGGGACCCTGTGGGAGGGCACCCTGGCGCCGCTGCTCACCTGGCTGGCCGGAGTGTTCGCGCCGGGGGTGGTGAACAGTTTTTCGGAGGCGTTTGCGCCGATCGTGGGCGGGGTGCTGACGGCGGGGGCGGAGAGCTTCGCCTTCCTGTTTGAGGCCGCCTGCGGCGGCATCGCCACGGCGGTGCAGACGGTGCTGATGCCGGCCCTGGCGCTGGCACTGGAGATCTGGCAGGGGCTGATGGCGGGCATCCGATCCGCCTGGGAGACCTGGGGCCAGCCGATCCTGGCCGCCGCCCGGCAGGCGGTGGAGAACCTTGCCGCGCTGGCGGCCAACCTGTGGACGACGGTGCTGGAACCGGTGCTGACCCGGCTGATGGCCGCGGTGCAGACGCTGTGGGAGCAGCACCTGCAGCCGCTGTGGGACCGGCTGACCCAGCTGTTCGGCGCGGTGACCGAGATGGCGCTGAGCTGGTGGAACAACGTGCTGACGCCGTTTTTGGGTTGGCTGCTGTCTGCTTTCGGGCCGTTGTTTGCCGCGGTGTTCGCCGGGGCGGGCGACGCCGTTACCGGCGCGGCGGGCGTTATGGCCGACGCGGTCACCACCGCGCTGCGACTGTTCCAGGGACTGGCCGAGTTCTTGTCCAACGTGTTCGCGGGCGACTGGGCGGCGGCCTGGGCGTCCGTCCGGAATACCGTCACCGACGTGTGGGCCGGCATCCAGAGCACGGTGCGCGGCGCGGTCAACGGCATCATCGGGTTTGTCAACGGCATGCTCCGCGGCGTGGCCGCGGGCATCAACGCCGTGGCCGCTGCGCTGAACAGCCTGAGCTTCACGGTGCCCGACTGGGTGCCGGGCATCGGCGGCAGCAGGTTTGGGGTTTCCATTGGCACTGTGACCGCCCCGCAGATCCCGATGCTGGCGTCCGGCGGCGTGATCCGCCAGCCGACGCTTGCCATGATGGGCGAGTATGCCGGGGCGGGCAGCGACCCGGAGATCGCGGCGCCGCAGTCGGCCATCGCCCAGGCGGTGAGCGACGCCAACGGCGACGTGGTGGACGCGGTGCTGACCGCGGCACAGCAGATCATCGAGGCTATCCGGGAAAACGGCGGCGAGATCGTCATCGGGGACGAAGCCATCGGCCGGGCGGCGCGCCGGTACAACAGCCGCAGGGCCATCATGACGGGAGGTGCAGCCTATTGATCCGCAGTTACAGCACCCAGTACACCATCGACGGCAGCCCGCTGCTGGAGCCGGACGAGGAGGCCGAGCTGAGCTTTACTGACCTGGACGCCAGCGACAGCGGCCGCACCGAGGACGGCGTCATGCACCGCATCGTGGTGCGGGAGAAGGTGGCGACGTTCGGGTTTTCCTACGCGCTGTTGGACCGGGAGGACTACGCCTATCTGGAGGGGCTGCTGGCCGGCAAGGCGGAGTTCGCCTTCGGGTATGTGGGGGCGGACGGGCAGACGCACAGCGTCACGGCCTACTGCTCCAAGACCAGCCTTGTGCTGAAGAGCCGGGGCGGGCTGTACAAGAATTACAAGTTCAACATCATCCAGTGCTGAGGGGGTGGCTATTTGCTTGCACACAAGCTGACGCTGGCGGACGGGACGGTGCTGGGGGCGAACGCCATCCGCAGCGTAACGCTGACCGAGCAGGTCAGCGACCAGGACGACCTGTGCCCCGGTGCGGCCTGCGCGGCCTGTGCCGAGATCGAGCTGTGGGCGCCGGAAAACAAGGTGCAGATCGCCCAGGGCGAGGAACTGACCCTGACCCGTGTGGATACCACAGCCGGCACCGAGACGCAGGTGGGGATATTCCTGGCCGAGAAGCCGGTGAGATCCAGTGCCAACGTATACACCGTCACGGCCTACGACCGCATGACGCTGCTGGACAAAGACCTGTCGCCCTGGCTGCGGGAACAGCAGGAAAGCTTTCCCATGGGCCTGACGGCCTTTATCCAGGCCGTCTGCGCCCGGTGCGGCGTGGCGCTGGCCGACGGCGCGCTGGACGGCCTGCCCAACGGCGGCTACCAGATCGCCGCCTTCTACGCCGACGGCCTGACCGGCCGCCAGCTGATCCAGTGGGCGGCGCAGGCCGCCTGCCGCTTCGCCCGCATGACGCCCGACGGCAGGCTGACCTTTGGCTGGTATGCCGACTTTGCCGCGGTGGGCATCGGGCCGGGGACCGCCGCGGCGGAGCAGACGGCGCTGAGCCTGGCGGGGCAGCTGCTGACGACGGTGGACGGGAAAATCTGGTCCTTTGGGCAGCGGGCGGCGGGGTATCTGTCCGGAACGCTGTCCTATGAGGACTACGAGACCGCGCCCATCGACAAGGTGCAGATCCGGCAGAGCGACGACGATGTGGGGGTGATCTACCCGCCGGACGAGACCGGCACAAATGCCTTGGTGCTGCAGGGCAATCTGCTTTTGACCACGGCCACGGCCGAGGCATTGCAGCCGGTGGCGCAGGCGATCTTTGAAACGATGCAGGGCGTGTCCTACACGCCGCTGACGGTCAGCGTCCAGGCGGCGGACGGCCTGCCCGCGCCGGGAAGCATCGTTATGGTGACCGACGCTTACGGCCGCCAGATGCAGACTTACGTCATGTCCCGCACCATCACCGGCCAGCGTGTGACGCTGGAGAGTACCGGCAACGCCCGGCGGGATTCCACCGCCGCCGTCAACGAGCAGAAGTATACGAATCTGTCCGGCAAACTGTTGGAAATCTCGGCCAGTGTGGACGGGCTGAAGATCGCCGCCAGAGACCTGGCGGGCGGCATGGCGTCGCTGGAGCTGACGGTAGACGGGCTGACCACAGAGGTCAGCGGCAAGCTGGACGAGGACGACGCGAAAACGCTGATCGACCAGAGTCTGGAGAGCATCACCCTGAGCGCGAGCACGTCGGGCAGCTCCAGCACGCTGACCCTGAAGGCCGGCGAGGTGACGCTGTCCAGCGCGGACATCACGTTTGAGGGCATGGTGACCTTTGAGGACTTGTCCGGGTCGGGGAAGTCGACCATCAACGGCGACAACATCACCACCGGCAAGATCGGCAACGCCAACGGCAATACGTTGTACGACCTGGACGCCGGAACGCTGCGCACCGGCACCTCGGCCAGCACCCGCGTGGAGATGAACGCCACCGGCATCCGCTGGTATTACCAGAACTACCTGACCGGCGTGCTGTACAGCCTGTACGGCAAGACCTACATCGGGGACAACAGCCGGTATACCTTTTTGGGGTGGTTCTCGAACGGGACGCCGAGCTTTGACTACTCCAGCGGCGGGGCCACCGGCAGCTTTGTGGGCATCGCCATCGACCAGGTGGAACAGCGGATCCACTGCAATGCGGCCAAGTTCGAGATCCCCGGTCGTATCGAGTGCGCCAGCCTGGCGGTGAACGGGCGGGAGATCTGAGGATGAAAGAAATGCTGGCGGCCGCCATGCTGTGCGCGGTGTTGGCGGGAATGGCGGTTTTGTGGCGGCCGGCGGGGGACAAGGCCCCCCGGCCGGAATTTGCAGGCAGCCCCATGGCAGAAACGGAGGAGACAGCATGGACGCAGGACGGGCGGTAAGCTCTTTTGAGAAGAAGGTGGTGGAGGCCATCAACGGCAGCGGGCTGCACCCGGTGGTGGTGCGGCTGGTGCTGATGAACCTGGTGCGCATTGTGGAGAACCAGGAGCGCGAGCTGGCGAAAGCCGATGAACAGAATGGAAAGGGGGAGGGGGATGCCTGACCAGTATTACCAGAGCACCCTGACCGGCCAGCAGCTGGACGAGGCGTTTGCCAAGCTGGGGCAGGTGGACGAGAGTGCGGCGGCCGCGGCCGCCAGCGCCCAGGCGGCTGCCCAAAGCGCCCGGGATGCCCGGCAGGCGGCGGAGTCGCTGACCGGGCTGCCGGCGGTGACCGAGGCAGACAACGGAAAATTTTTGCGTGTGGCCGGCGGCGTGTGGGCCGCCGAGGCGGTGCCCAGCGCGGAGGAGGCGAGCTTTTGAGATGAGCGAGTATCTGATTCGGGACAGCACGCTGGCGGGTATCTGCGACGCGGTGAGGGTCCGCAACGACTGGGACGACCCGGTGGCGGTGACGGACCTGAAAAACGGCATCGGCTGGCTGCGGCCGGTCAACCTGCTGGACGGCGGCAGCCTGACCGATATGAGCAAATTTACCATCCCGCAGGGGGCGTGGTTTGCCTTTGAGCAGGTGACCGACCTGACAGTGGTCAATACCGTGTGGCCCAGGGCACTGAAATGGACCTGCACCCAGCAGGTGCCGGAGGGGACCTATCTGCGCATTTTGCAGAGCATTTCTACTGCGCCGACCACGATGCTTGTGACCAACTGGACCATGTATGTCCAGATGTACAACCCCGCCGCCACGGCGCTGAACGTGCGCTGGTACCGGCAGTATGACCCAAACGCCAGCCAAACCAGCGGGACCTATTCGGTGGCGGCCGGCGGAACAGGCATCAGCACGGCAAGCTCGGCCTGGACCAAAGGTGTGGCCAGTATCATCCGGCCGGTGATCCGCATCGACGTGGGCGGGCCCATTGAGGTGGGGCAGGAGTTTTACCTGCTGGGCATCGGAGCGATCGGCACGGACAGCCGGTATGTCAGCGACGTGGGGCAGGTCTGCACCCTGCTGGGGCTGACGGAAGAGACGGTACAGGCGCAGGCGGCGCCTGCGGGAAAGACGCCGGCGGAAGGCTCCGGCAGCCAGGGCGGCGCAGCCCCCGCTTGGGGCCCCGACCCGCAGGAGGCCGCAAAGACCCGGTTTGACCCGCCCCCGGCGGAGGAAGAGGAGGAACTGCAATGAGACTGAAAACAAACGAAGTGCTATTTACCTGGCCGCTGGCCGCGCATACCATCACCGCCGGCTGGTATTACAGCGACGGCAGCCTGCACCGGGCCATCGACCTGCGGGCGGCCGTGGGCACGCCGGTCTGTGCGGCCGAGGACGGCACGGTGGACTGGGTGCAGACCTGGGACGGCCGCAGCACCGGCGGCGACCAGAGCTACGGCAACCTGGTGCGCATCCGCCACGCCGACTATAACAGCGGCAAATTGCAGACGCTGTACGCCCATTTGCAGCGGGTGACGGTCAAAAACGGGCAGGCCGTCCGGGAGGGAGAGGTCATCGGCTACAGCGGCAATACCGGCAACTCCACCGGCCCGCACCTGCACTTTGAG